>ODAK010000527.1_pt1 | contig 43869 bp, 30 predicted proteins | sample 1539591 | NCBI WGS metagenome assembly ODAK01 (sample SAMEA3539303, study PRJEB22396) | soil metagenome | biome: tundra; feature: field; material: soil | place: USA | collected 2010-05 | depth 0.15 m
TGCCGACACTGTAGCTGCATTCGCGGTGGAAAGGGAGAGCTTAATCAGAGTCTCCTTAGGTGGAATCTTGGCAATCTCCGCGTCAAAGGCGGCGAGGGAGTCCTTTACCGACATGCCCTTCTCATGACATCGTTCAAGGAAGGCCATGGCGTCAATGTTGGCACTTTTAGCCAATGCGATCTTTTCGCCAAAGGCGGCTATATCAAAGTGAGCCCCGCCCACTTCGTCGCTCTCCACGCCCTCCAACTCATCGAAGATGTGTTGCAAAAAGTGTTTATGGAAGTCGCTCATAAAACTCCTGCTCCTGCCCTCTCTTGGTCATCTCGGCTAGAATTGTACACCCCAATTCGCCATTGGCTCCTCGTACATCAGGCGCTTGCCTTCTGCTGATTTGACACCCAAAATTGTGCGCTCACCGTCGCTCAATGGCCGATTATTCCAGAGAAAATCGAACTGCCAGAGATAACGATGCAGGTATTCCCGACTGACGTATTATCCACGAAGAGGCACGCTCGCAGGCCAATCCTCTGGAACTTGCGCTACGGGGTGGCAGCTACGACACGGCGATAGGCAATCACATTGCGCGCATGTTCTTCCATGGTGCGGGCGAAACGATGGTGGCCGTTGTTATCGCTGACGAAGTAGAGGAAATCCCCGTGGGCGGGATGCAAAGCGGCCTGTAAAGAGGCGACTCCCGGATTGGCGATTGGTCCGGGAGGCAGCCCGGGATATTTGTAGGTGTTATACCGCGAGTCGAATTGCAGGTCGGACTGATAGATGGTGCCGCGATAACGTCCGGCCGTCAGGGCCGCATATACCACGCTGGGATCGGCCCCCAGCGCCATGTTCCGGGCCAGCCGGTTGTAGTACACGCTGGCTACCATGGGCCGCTCTTCCGGCACCGCGGTTTCCTTCTCCACGATGGAGGCCATGGTCACGATGCGGTGCGGGTCCGCGTTTCCCAGCAGCCCGATTTTCTGCGCTTCCTGCCGAAAACGACGCACCATCGCCGCCACCAGGTCATGAGCGGTATCGATGCGCGTGAACTGATAGGTGTCGGGAAAGAGATATCCCTCCAGCGACTGCGCGTTGGGATCGATCTCGCGAAGGAGAAGTACATCTCCCTTGGCGGCAATGAGAAAATCGGCCGCCGTACCCAGACCCGCCTGCTCGACCGCGGCCGCAATGTCGAACATGTTATAGCCCTCGGGGATGACGACGGTGCGCGCATAGACATCGCCGCGCACCAGGCGACGCCACACCTGCATCGCGCTGGCGGGTTGGTCGAACTTGTACTCGCCGGCCTTGAGGGTCTTCAATCCTTCGGCGTATTGCAGCATGAGAAATGCCGCCGAGCTGCGAATAACGCCTTCGCGCTGCAGATTTTGCGCGATGTGGCGCGTGCTCCAGCCCGAACGCAGCAGCACGAACTTGGTCTCGGTAGGTTGCAAGGGCAGCAGGGCCGCCCAGGCAAACCACAGAGCAAACGCCAGTACGACCGCCACCACGAGTTTGAAGAAGGTTCGCATGGAATACAGCAGTTTAGATGATGAGCGGTACCTGTGCGCTGCTCGGCAAGACAAAGAGCGTAGCCGGGAGTCTCATCTCGGGAGACTCAAACAATAATCCGTGTCCATCCACGCGTATCCGTGGTTACGGATTCCTGTTTTTACGGAATTCCAGAAACGATTGCAGGATCAACACCGCCGCCAGTTGGTCCACCACTCCCGCGCGGCGGTGAGTGCTCATGTCGGTTTCACGCAACAGGCGATTGGCCTCGACCGAAGTCAGCCGTTCGTCGAAGAGGTGGACGGGCAGCTTGAACTTGCGGCGCAATTCTTCGGCGAACACCTGCACTTTCTCCGACTGAATGCCTTCGCTCCCGCTCATGCGCAGGGGCAGTCCCATCACCAGCTCAGCGATGTGGAATTGCTTGATCACGCGCCGCAAGTGGTCCAGATCGTTGCGCTTGTTGCTGCGGCGTAAAGTGGGCAGGCCCTGGGCCGTGATCCCCAGTTCGTCGCTCACCGCCAGGCCAATGTTGCGGGCGCCGAAATCCAACGCCAGGATGCGGCGAGGTTGATCAACTGTCTGCGCTGTCGTAAAAGTATTTTCCATCATTCGACCCAGCAAAAGTATCATGTTCGGAATCTGAGGGTTATGCGAGTACCATAGGCGAAATGCCAGACAAGCTGCTGGACAATGTGGAGCCACAGCGGGCGCAAGACCCCGGTCCCGATGTGGACGCGAATGCGGTAGGCGGCCCTCCCCCTATTCCGCAGGTGTCGATCAATCGCTCGACGGTCGCCGAACTGGAGCGTCGCCGCATTCTGCACGTCCAGGCAACGGCGCTGCTCATCCTGGCAATCGCCGCCGTCCTGACCATGCTTTACGTTGCCAAGCTAATCCTGGTTGTCGTTCTGGTCTCGATCCTGATCGCATTTGTCCTGGCGCCGCTGGTTGACCTGCTCACCAGGTTTGAGATACCGAATGCCCTGGCGTCGCTAATAGCCGTGCTGCTGCTGGTGATCGCCGGGGGCGCAGCCACCTATCTCTCGTATAGCCGGGCCATGGATTTCATGCAGGCGTTGCCGCAATACAAGGCCAGGATCCAGCAGATGACGGGGCGGATGCGCGCGGAGGCCGAGCAGATTCAGCAGACCACCGAGACGGTGTTGCCTTCCTCGGAAGCGGACAAGAAAACTATAACCGTCCGCCAGTCGAGCGACTGGACCGACTTGGTCAGCAGGAATGCCAGCACGGTGTCGGAGATGCTGCTGACGGTCACCTTTGTACCTTTCCTGGTTTTCTTCATGCTGAGCTGGCAAGACCACGTGCGCTCCGCCTCGGTGATGCTGTTCAGTATGGAGAACCGCAATACCGCTTACGTCATGCTGGGTCTGATTGCGCGCATGATCCGGTCGTTCATTGTCGGCAACTTCATCATTGGCGTCTTCCTGAGCGTGTGCAGCATTGCCATGTTCGGAATGATGGGCCTGCCCTATTTCTACTTCCTCGGGGCGATCAGCGGATTCCTGAGTCTGGTTCCTTATCTCGGCGTTGTGCTCGCCATCATTCCGCCGCTCATCGCTGACCTGGGACACCTGACCACGGCCAAGTTCCTCCTGGTGGTCGCCGTGGTCCTGGGGCTGCACTTGATCGCGATGAACGTGCTCTATCCCAAGATCCTGGGCAAGCGCTTGCAGCTGAACCCGCTAGCGGTCACCATCTCTCTGCTTTTCTGGGGATGGCTGTGGGGGGCGATGGGATTGATTCTCGCTGTCCCACTCATGGGCGCCGTCAAGATCATCTGCGACCACATCGAGCGGCTGCAGCCCTACGGCGCCTGGCTGGGGGAATAGGGCGAGGGTTGGTGGTGATAACGCCTGATTGCAACAGTTAAGGAATAGACTCAATCGCAGAGCGTTGAACAGGAGGATCGCATTTTGAAAAGGCCCCCCTTAAATCGTAAGGTGCCAGTGCAAGAGGCTCCACGCTTATGACCCGCCCAACGACGCAGGCAATTTCACCGTTCTTCATCGTCGGCAATGTCGATCAAACCATCGCTTTTTACCGCGACAAGCTTGGTTTTGAGGCGAAATTCCAGCAGCCGGATCGAAACCCTTTTTTCGCCATAGTCGGCCGCGACGGAGCGCAGATCTTCGTCAAGTCCGATAAAGACACGTCACTGCTGCCGAACCCCGAGCGTAATCCCTCCATGAGGTGGGATGCCTACGTCTATGCACCAGACCCCGATGCGCTCGCCGTCGAATTTGCCGATCATGGTGCAGCATTCAGCGTACCGCTTAGGGATACCCACGATGGCCTTCGCGGCTTCGAGATTTGCGACCCTGACGGCTACGTCTTGTTCTTCGGCAGACCAAGGAACACCGTCCACACTATGAACGATGTACTCACTGAAACTCTGTCCAAACCTACACTTCTTGCCGCCGAACCTCAACTCTTTGTCACCGACGTTGGAGCCTCGTGTGAGTTCTATACAAAAAAGCTAGGGTTTACAGTTGCCTACATCTATGGCGAGCCACCGTTCTACGGACAAGTGTTCCGGGATGGAGCCAGGTTGAATATCCGACATCTGGACGAACCCGCAATCAATCCGGAGCTTCGGGACGGAGAACACCTGCTCTCAGCATCCATCACAGTCGATGATGCAAAGCCACTCTTCCTCGAGTTTCAAACGGCAGCTGTGTTATTTCATCAGACACTCAAGACAGAACCATGGGGCGCTCGTACATTCATCGTTCGTGATCTCGACGGTAATCTCATCCTTTTTTCCGGTGGAGGGCGGTAGTCACATAGATTCGGCTCATCCTGCTATCGTCCCTCAGATACATCGAACGCGGTTGTTGTCGTAACATCGCCATTGCACAAGTAATCTGACCCGAAGTCCCCGGCCTCAGGATTGGTTGTGTAATCGCCTGTTCTCGACAGTATTGCGACAGTAAAGCTACGATCTGACGGTGCTCAACATGGTTTGGCGTTATCTCATTGCAGCTCCGTGGATCGTCTTCGTCGCGTACTGGGCCGCGGGCGCACTAAAGACGCGCAGGACGGTCAGCCAGGAATCCTTCGCCTCACGCTACGGCATCCTTTTTCTGGAGATTCTTGGCTTTGCCATGCTCTTCAGCGACGCAGCGGAGATCGGTATTCTTGGTCATCGCGTTGTCCATCGGACGTATGCTCTTGCTGCTGCGGGCGTCGCACTCACCTGGATCGGCATCGCTATCGCTCTGTGGGCCCGGTGGCACCTGGGACAGTATTGGAGCGCGAGAGTCACTCTCAAAGAGGACCACAAGATCATCCGCACTGGGCCCTATGCTTATTTCCGGCACCCCATTTACTCCGGAATCGATCTAGCCGCGGTCGGCGGGGCTTTGGCGATTGATCAGTGGCGATGCCTCGTGGGGGTTGGCTTGATCATCCTGGGCTATTGGATCAAAGCGAGGAAGGAAGAATCCATGCTGACCGCGCAATTTGGGGAGGCGTTCGAAGAGCATTGCCGGCACACAGGCTTCCTGATTCCAAGATTGTGGTAAACACGCTATCGGCACTGGACTGGGATAGCTGTTGTAACATCCCCATATCACCATTGATTTAAGAGCGGGTGACCCGACCCACCGCTCGACGTGTTGAGACTCCGGCGGGCACCCGCGCTCGTTTCTAAAGATTCGCTGTAACGCGGCGCTAAGCGCCGCTCTACCCATACGTCGAACTACCCCGATTCGGAAACTGGTCAGCCGCCAGCGATGGCCCCGATGATGAGAAATGGGTCCGCCCCCGATACGACCGCTTCGGGCAGCGGCGCGTCCGGCGGCTCATGCGACAGATCCCCCTCGCAGGCGAAGAACCGCAGGAAGGGCCGGCGCTGTTGGGTGACGTGGTCGCGGATGGTGCCGCGCAACATCGGATAGCGGGCCTCGAGCGCGTCGAGGACCGAGCGCTGCGTGACCCGGCCCTCAACTTCAATCTGCACCTCGCTACCGACGTGCGCCAGCGTCCGCAAATGTTGCGGCAGTACGACTCGGATCATGGCAGCGTCTGCACCTCGACTGAAAGCACCGCGGGAAGGTCGCGGACAATGGGTGCCCAGTTGTCTCCAGCATCAGACGAGGCGTACACCTGCCCGCCGGTGGTGCCGAAATACACGCCACAGGAATCGAGCGAGTCCACGGCCATGGCGTCGCGCAATACGTTCACGTAACAGTTGCTCTGCGGCAGACCCTTGGTGAGCGCCTCCCACTCGTTTCCGCCGGTGCGGCTGCGGTACACGCGCAGCTTTCCTTCGGGCGGGAAGTGCTCCCCGTCGCTCTTGATGGGGACGACGTAGATGGTCTCCGGCTCGTGCGCGTGAATGTCGATGACGAAGCCGAAGTCGGTGGGCAGGTTCCCGCTTATCTCGTGCCACGAGTCGCCGGCGTTGTCGCTGCGCATGACGTCCCAGTGCTTCTGCATGAACAGCACGCCCGGACGCGACGGGTGCATGGCGACGTGGTGAACGCAGTGCCCGATCTCAGCCGTCGGATCGGGGATGTATTGCGAACGCAGTCCCTGGTTGATCGGCTTCCACGTTTTGCCGCCGTCGTCGGTGCGGAAGGCGCCCGCAGCCGAGATAGCGATGTAAATCCGGCCGGGATCGCTGGGATCGAGAATGACGGTGTGCAGGCACATGCCACCGGCGCCGGGCTGCCACTTCGGTCCGGTGCCGTGGCCGCGCAGTCCGGCGAGTTCGTGCCAACTCTTACCTCCGTCGGTGGAGCGGAACAGGGCAGCGTCTTCAACTCCCGCGTAAACGGTGTCGGGATCGGTGAGCGACGGTTCGAGATGCCAAACTCGCTTGAACTCCCACGGTTTCTGCGTACCGTCATACCATTGGTGGGTGGTGAGGGGCTTGCCGGTTTCCGGAGAACTGTCGTAAACGAATTTATTGCTGGCGGGCGGCGGCATGCCACCGGGTTCGGGCATTTTTTCGCCTCCGGGCGTTTCCCAGGTTTTGCCGCCGTCGCTGGAGCGCTGGATGATCTGCCCGAACCAGCCGCTGGTCTGCGACGCATATAGCCGGTTCGGATCAACCGGCGACCCCTTGATGTGGTATAGCTCCCAGCCGGCGAAATGCGGGCCGCTGACGTCCCACCGTTCGCGTTTGCCGTCTGATTCCAGAATGAACGCTCCCTTGCGTGTGCCAACCAGTACCCTTACTTTACTCATCCTCACTCCTCCCTACCCGCGCCGCGGGTTGTGCCATTGTATGGACGATTCGACTTGCTAAAGATCGACATGCCAGACGAAAAAATTATGCCGCCACGGTCGTACTTTTGTGGCGGTTCCAGCAGGATCTCGCCAAGGAATCTCATGCGGTTCCCCGGCGGGCCTGAAGAACACGCGGCGTTCAATTCTCTCCGATCTTGATCCAATCTGTCACCACCACGCGACGAATTCAAGGGCGGGCATTCAACCGGCTCGGTCTTCGCGTTCCTGCCACTTGGGTTCTTTGGCCGCCGCCGTTAGAATCAAACGTTGGCATTCGTACCGCCGCTGGCGGGCAGAGGAGTTCTCGATGGCACACATGGTGAAGTGCGTAAAGATGGGAAGAGAAATGGAAGGTCTGGACGAGCCGCCGTTCGACGGCGAACTCGGAAAGCGCATCTACGACAACGTTTCCAAACTGGCGTGGGAGCAGTGGCAGGAGCACATGAAGATGCTGCTCAACGAATATCGCCTGCAACCCTGGAAGAAGGAGCACCAGGAATTCATCGTGCAGCAGATGGATGCCTACTTCTTCGGCGAAGGTGCGGAGAAGCCCAAGGAGTACGTCCCGCCGAGCCAGTAGTCAGTTGCCGGTTGTCAGCGGCCGGCGACGTGGGCTTCAACAACTGACAACCGACAACTGGCGACTGCTTACACCTGCGGCGCGTAGACCGCCCATCCGCGTGGACCTGCCCAAAAATCGGCGAATCCGTCGGCAGAGGTCGTCTTCGCATCGGGACGGCTGTCGTCATAGCCTCCGTACGCGACCGGCTCGAATCGCACGCCCTGCCATTGGGTTTGCACCATGGCGCCATTCCAGGCATTGCCCAGGTTGTTGAGCACGTAAACCAGCCCGGGCTGCGCTCCGGCGCCAGTGCGCTGCATGACGTAGAGGTTGTCATCGGCGTACAGCACTTGCGTCGTTCCGCCGGCATGCTGCTCGTGGGCGGCGACCAGCGCGGCGATTCCGTTCGGTGTGCCTGTCTTCGCCAGCCCGAAGGTGTACCAGTCCATCCAGAAAACACTGGGATAGCCTTCGTGCGTGAGAATGAAGCTGTAAGCCAGCAGCTTGTCGTTGTTGATGGCGTTGCCGGGATCGCGAATGGTGTCGTGGTTATCGACGAAGCTGACGGCTTGCGATGGCGTGTCTTGGATGATGGTCCCGGGAGTGGCGAGCGTCCGCAGGCTGAAGCCATAGGTATCGCAGACGCCCTTCAGCCGGTAATGCAGCGGAAAGTCGAAAGCGGAGACGAGATTGTCGGTGTAACTGTTGACCTCGCCGAGCCAGTCATCTACCGTGCGCTCGTTGTCCCAGCACTCTCCCACGCAGAAGGTATAGAAGTTGTCCACCGATTTTTTCAAGTAGCGCAGCTCGGCGATCGACTGAACCATCCAGGGCGCATAACCTTTGACGAAATCGAAACGGAAGCCGTCGAAGCCGATGGTTTCCACCATCCACTGCGCCACCTCGATGAGCGCAGCGTAAACCAAGGGGTTGCGGTGGCAGAGGTCGGGCATGTCGCCGAAGGTCATCTCGTCGAAAATCTCAAAGGGCGACGGATGGAAGCACTGCCAGTCGCGGGGAAACTTGCCGCTGGCGGGATTGAACTTGGTCCAGCGTGTCTGGCCGTCGATGGGATTGACCTCTTGCGCGTCGCCGCCGCTGTTGTGGTCGAGCACCAGATCGGCATAGACCTGCATATTGGCGGTGTGCGCTGCTTTGATCAGCGCGACCAGTTCCGCCTGGTTGCCAAACCAGGTCTTGATGCGGCCTTTCTGGTTGAAGTCGCCCAGGTCGAAGTAGTCGTAGGGATCGTAGCCCATGGACGGGCCGCCAAGATTGGCGGCTTTGCACGCGGGAGGCAGCCACAGCGCGGTGATGCCGGCCTGCTGCAGCTCAGGAATTTTGCTGGCGAGGAAGTTCCACCAGGTACCGTCCTGATTTTCTCCTGATGGACAATTCCAGTAGAAAGCCTGAAACAAAACTCCCATGGCGAGCTCCTTTTCGCGGATGCAAGGAGGATAGCGCACTCGGCCGCGAATGGCAGTGATATGGGATTGAAAAGTTGGTGAAAGCGGCTAGGCAGCAAGTTCCGAAACCGATTCAGTCCGGTGGCTCCATGGAACGGGGTTGATGGCATAGTTTCGGAAAGCCTCGATCACACCGGAAGAGACAGGCTGACTTGTGTCATTCAAAACCGCGTACGCCTTAGATTCGGGAGAGCGTACCTCGCGTGTATCATTCCACTTGTAAATAAACGCTTCCGCAGTGTCGCGCGTTGGCCTGTTGATCGCCTGGACAATCCGCTCCGGTTGTTTTCGAGACTTAGGAATAACGAAATCAAACAGGTGATCATAGCCGCTGATACCGGTGAATTTTACTTTCGGTGTGTAACGAACCTCGTTGCTGTCGAGCCATGCAATCACGTCCTCCAAGAAAAGACTCTCCACCATCGGCTTCGCGAGATAGAAAAGATCATTCACGGCGAGCATGGCTTGAATCAGGTTGTGCTTTCGCAGCGGAAAGCTTTCAGGTGTCGCTTGTATTTCAAGGGCTCCGTTATTCAGCCTTACGCCAAAGCCGTTGAGGGTTATTTTCAGAAGATCCTGTCGCTTCTCCGTGTTGAGATTGCATCCTGATGCTTCAAGATCATGAATGGTATAGCGATCATCCGAAAGGAGATACCCCCCATTCGATCGCCGCGCGTAAATCTGCAGCGCGTCGTTGTGGCGATCTAGATAGGGCGTGTTTATCTCAACCCAAGAACCGTTCACCTCACGCAAGGTAGTCTTTTCCTTCAGCCAAGTACGGTACGCATCCAAGAGCCGTTCAATTTCCGTGATAATTGCCATCAAAACAGCCCCCGCTGGAGCTTGGGCGCTTGGGTGATATTGCAGTGTCCCATGAACGCATCAAGTGTCGAAAACAGGTTTCCGATATCGGTGTAGATTTCAACAGGCGCCGGAATCGCCCATTTGTCGCTGTAGCCTTCACGGTAGACATGAAGATGAGGACAGGAGATTTCTTGGTCGTCGGGATTTCGGTGCGGTGGTCCATCGACGTCGAGCCGCATGAGAATGACGGTCTGTCGCGCCCGATTCTGATAGCTGGCCTTGGTGAGTATAATTTGAGCCCGCGTTATATCAAGCAAGAAATTCTCCCGTTTGTCATGTGACGTTAGCGGGATTGCCAGCTGCTCCCCCGGTCCTGGGAATCTCCACTCTCTATCATCGATGCAGTGCTTTTCCATCGCGATTAAGGCGTCAGCTTCTACCTGCGTTAGATCGATGTCGGCCATGCTCCAACTCCAGGACTGTCGCCAAGTGTACAACTACGCCCTGGCGGATTGCTCGTCCGGCCCCAGCGGCAGGAAATACTGCGTGCCGCGGATGGGCTCGCTGACCCGCCGCAGCAGCGCCTGCAAATCTTCGCTGCGCTCCACGAAGTCGATCTCCGAGGTGTTCACGATCAGCAGGTCCGACGAGGTGTAGTGAAAGAAAAAGTGCTCGTAGGCCTTGATCACCTCTTCCAGGTAGTCGTCGCTGATGGCCTTCTCGCCGGGCGCGTTCTTTTTCTTCAGCCGCTTTTTCAGCACCTCGGGCGTGGCTTGCAGGTAAATGACGAGATCAGGCGTGGGCACGTTCTTCCGGAACAATTCGTAGTAACGGTTGTAAACCTCGAGCTCCGCATCGCCCAGGTTGAGGCAGGCAAACAGCTTGTCCTTTTCGAAAATGTAATCGGCAACATAGGTTTTGTTGGGATTGCGCTTCACGTCGAGGCTGCCCAGTTGCTCATAGCGCGCGATGAGGAACGCGAACTGCGCCTGGAAGGCGGCCCCGCGCTCGCCTTCGTAAAACGGTCGCAGGAACGGGTTGTGCTCGGGCTCGGTGATGCGCTGCGCGTGCAGGGTTTCCGCAATGACCTGGCAGAGGGTGCTCTTGCCGACTCGTATCGGACCTTCGACTGCGATATACCGGGGTGGTTCGAAAAGGTTCGCCATGGGAGTAGAACGTTACGCATCGCAGAATATCTTGCTCGCGGTCTGCGCGCAATTGGCGTGAGAGTAAATGGTCCGAGGGCCGCTGTTCGCTTTTCGCCTCTCGCTCTTCGCTCCTTTTGTTCGTGTTCCGTAGCCGGCAGACAATCCAATCCAAGTACACCGCACCAAGGGGCGCCAATGGGGTCACCAAGAAGCTATTGAATGCCAAGCCAGCCCCCGGGCGAACCGCGAAAGGCGAAGAGCGAAAAGCGATGCCCGCGGCCTTCCAGCTACAATCGAGCCGATGCTTCCACTGCTTACTGGCGGGGTGGCCGTTGCGGGACTGGCTTGCTGGGCGGGTTACCACACCATGTCTCCCACCTCGCAGCTTTACGGCCGGACGTTCATTGGCCTTGGGCCCGGCTCTCGTCTGCTGGCGCTCACTTACGATGATGGGCCCAACGACCCTTACACCTGGCGCATGCTTGAAGTGTTGGAACGCCACGGGGTGAAAGCAACGTTTTTCCTCATCGGACAGTATGTTCAACAGAAGCCCGAGATTGCGCGCGCTGTGGTTGCTGCCGGTCATGCCATTGGCAGCCACACGTGGAGCCATCCCAACCTGATTTTTGAACCGGTGGCCGAGTTGCGCCGCCAGCTTGTGCAAACCAGGCAAGCCATCCTTGACGCCACTGGCGTGGAGACGAAGATCTTCAGGCCTCCGTTCGGCGGGCGGCGTCCGGCGACGCTGCGCACGGTGCGAGCGTTCGGGTTGCAGACGGTGATGTGGAACGTCACCTGTTACGACTGGAAGGCGAAGTCGGCTGAGGAAATTGTCGACCGCGCCGTGCGTCGGATTCGCGGCGGCGATGTCATCCTGCTGCACGACGGCTCGCATGTGCGGATGGGGGCCAAGCGCAGCCGCAGCGTCGAAGCCACCGACCGCATCGTCACCCGCTATCTAGGCGCGGGTTACGAGTTCGTGAAGATCCCCGAGATGATGGAGAGGCAGCAGTTAGCAATTAGCCGTTAGCAACAGCCAAAGCACCTCACACCAGGGCCAGTGCCTCTCTTGACGCTGCGATGGTGTCTTCGATATCACCCTGCGTGTGCGCGATGCTGAGAAATGCAGCCTCGAACTGCGAAGGCGGCAGCCAGACGCCTGCGTCGAGCATAGCGCCATGGAAGCGGCCAAACTTGGCGGTGTCACAGGTGGCGGCGCTGTCCCAATCGGTGATCTGCTTATCCGTAAAAAAGAACGTGAACATCGACCCCACGCGGTTGGCGGTCATAGCGACGCCAGCCTCTTTGGCGGCTGCTGTGATGCCCGCTACGAGCCTGCCCGCCATGTCATCGAGCTGGTTATAGAACTGCTGCCGGTTGGCCTTTAGCTGGCACAGAGTCGCGATGCCCGCTGCCATCGCCAGCGGATTGCCGCTGAGTGTTCCCGCCTGATACACGGGACCCAAGGGAGCCACCAGGTCCATGATCTTCGCCGGTCCGCCGTAAGCGCCCACCGGCAGACCGCCTCCGATGATCTTGCCCAGGGTGGAGAGGTCAGGCTTGATGTTGTACAACTCCGACGCCCCCCCAAAGGCCACGCGAAAGCCGGTCATCACCTCGTCGAAGATCAGCAGCGTACCTTCGCGCGCGGTGATATCGCGCAGAGCGTCGAGGTAGCCCGGCTGGGGCGGAACGCATCCCATGTTGCCGACCACCGGCTCGACGATCACGCAGGCGATCTGGCCTTTGAATTTGGTGAACGCCGCTTCCACTGCCTTGCGATCGTTGTAGGGCAGCGCCAGGGTGAACTCGACAAACTCTTCCGGCACGCCCGCCGAGCCGGGAATGCCGAGCGTTGCTACGCCGGAGCCGGCTTTCACCAGCAGCGCGTCGCTGTGTCCGTGATAGCAGCCTTCGAACTTCACAATGAACTTGCGCTGGGTATGCGCGCGGGCCAGCCGGATCGCCGACATGGTCGCTTCCGTTCCCGAACTGACGAAGCGGACCTTCTCGATTGCCGGAAAGGCCTCGATCACCAGTTCAGCCAGGTCAGCTTCGGTTGGCGTGGAGGCCCCGAAGCTGGTGCCATTGCGCGCGGCCTGGACGATGGCCTCGATGACCTCGGGCTGCGCGTGGCCGAGGATCAGCGGCCCCCATGAGCCGACATAGTCGATGTAGCGGTTGCCGTCGGCATCCCACACGTGCGCGCCCAGGCCGCGGACCAGAAACGGCGGCGTGCCGCCGACCGAACGGAAGGCGCGGACCGGCGAATTGACTCCGCCGGGAATGAGCTGCTCAGCGCGGGTTTGCAGTGCGCGGGACTTGTCAAGACTGCGGGCCATGGTTCGCCTTTCGCGATTCGCTCTTCGCTTTCCGGCTTTCAACGTAAAACAGAGGAGTTTATCAGGGTGAGCGTAGAGCAGGTTGTGAGAGGCACAGGAAGGAAGACAGACTGGCCGAATGTTCGAAATACACTGTTTTCGTGTACACTGTTATCGTATGAAAAACATAACTCTCAGCGCCGACGAAGATCTGATCGAGCAGGCGCGATTGGTTGCCCGGTCTCAACGCAAAACCCTCAACGCAGCCTTTCGGGAATGGTTGCTGAACTTCACCGCCCAGTCGGGAAATGGGCAGGAGGTAGATGCACTCATGCGGCGCCTTCGCCATGTCAAAGCGGGCCGTCACTTTAGCCGGGATGAAATGAATGAACGGTAGATTCTTTCTTGACACGAACATCTTCGTTTATTCCTTCGACACGAGCGCGACGGCAAAGCTGCGCCGGTCCATGCAGCTCATACGGCAAGCAGTTGCGACGGGTAAGGGAGTGGTGAGCTACCAGGTGGTGCAAGAGTTTTTCAACGTCGCGCTACGCCGGTTCGCGCCATCCATGACTGTAGCCGAAGCGGAACAATACCTGGGAACAGTGTTCCGCCCGCTGCTGACTGTGCATTCCTCGCAAGCTCTATACGCGGAGGCTCTTCATCTGCAGCACAGATATCGTTTGTCCTGGTACGATTCCTTGATCGTCGCTGGAGCCATCGAGGCGCAGTGCAGCGTGCTTTATAGCGAAGACTTGCAGCATGGACAAGGATTTGGCGACCTGCGGATCGAGAATCCCTTTGCGTAGCATCCCGGAGGCCCAGCATCAAAAAAGACCTGCACGAAACTGCATGGAAGGCAAAATGAGCGACGAACACAAGGCCAAGAGCCCAAACAAGAAAAGCAAAGAACATGGACCCTTCATCCGGGAGAGATTCTTCGCGAGGAGTATCTCAAGCCCTTAAATATGACGCCCTACCGTCTAGCACACGAGCTCCATATACCGGTTCCCCGGATCAATGACATTGTTCTCGAGAAGAGAGCCATCAGCCCCGACATCGCAGTGCGCCTGGCAAAGTTTTTCGGCACGACAGAAGCGTTCTGGCTGGGGATGCAGGCCGACTACGACGCTCATCAGATTAAGAAGTCTCTCCAGAAAGAGTTGCGGAAAATTAATCGTTTCAAACCGCTGAGAGTTACCGCAGCCTAGCTGGGGTATGAGCGGGCGCGCTACCGCGTTTGCTCGCGCGATAGTAAATCGAATGTTCGGCAGGCCGATTGCCGCTCACGATTCGTCCCTGGCAGACGTCCAACCGACAGCCGGAAGCCGGTAATGTGCCGGAGGTTAGACGATTTTCTTGCCACCTTCCCGTCCCTCCGGCATCGAAACTGAGGTAGAATAGGAGCGAGAGTATCCCTCCCACCAGCGAATTACACATGTCAAAGACCACTAAGCTTATCGTTCTCACCCTCTCCTTTGTGCTCGCCACGTTTGTCGTGGTTGGGGGACTAGGGGTCCGGGCCAATACCAATGACGACGGTTCGTATCGCCAATTGGGTGTTTACAGCGAAGTCCTTTCGCGCATTCGTACCGAGTACGTCGAAGAACCGAACATTCCGAATGTTACGAGCGGCGCCCTGCACGGGTTGCTGGAATCGCTCGACGCCAACTCCAGCTATCTCGATCCCACGGAGTACAAGGATTACAAGCAGCGCAAGGAAGGCAAGGCCGGCATTGGCGCAGCGGTTTCCAAGCGCTACGGCTACGCCGCGGTGATCTCGGTAATTCCGGGAGGGCCTGCCGACAAGGCAGAAATCGAGAGCGGCGACATCATCGAGGCGATCGAAGGCAAGACCACGCGCGACATGTCACTGGCTGAGATTGACGGCCTGCTGACCGGAAATCCGGGATCGGTGGTCAATGTTTCCGTGGTGCGTCCGCGGCGCGCGCAGCCGGTGAAGTCGGCGCTCACGCGCGCCATCGTTACCGATCCGCCGATCAGCGACAAGATGATGGAAGACGGCATCGCCTACATCAAGGTGGATGACTTCCCCAAGGGACGTTCGCAGGAGATCGCCAACAAGCTGAAAGCGGTGCAGAAGGAAGGCGCCAAGAAGATCATTCTCGACCTGCGCAATTCCGGCGACGGCGAGGAGAGCGAGGGCATCGCTACCGCGAACCTTTTCCTGAATCATGGCACCATCACTTATCTGCAAGGCCAGAAGTATCCCAAGCAAACCTTCAACGCCGATCCGGAAAAGGACGTGACCAATCTGCCGTTGATTGTTCTGGTGAACCGGGGTACGGCAGGGCCGGCGGAGATTGTAGCCGCCGCGGTGATGGAGAACGCGCGCGGGGACGTGCTCGGCGATAAGACCTTCGGTTCGGGGTCCATCCAGAAAGTGATCGACATGCCGGACGGCTCGGCGCTGGTGCTGTCGGTTGCCAAGTACTACTCGCCGTCGGGCAAAGCGCTGCAGGACGCGGCGATCACGCCGAATATTTTGGTCGCCGACAATAACGACGACTTCATCGCCCCGGACGAAGACGAGAATGCCGACGACAGCGCTCAGCAGGAGAAGCAACAGAAGACCAATCAGCCTGACGATCAGCTCAACAAGGCGATCGAGGTGCTGAAGAACCAGGGTAAGAAGGCCTAAGAGTCGGTTTACCCCGGAGACACAGAAAGCACGGAGAAGTTCTCCGTGCTTTTTATTTTGAGAAGCAAGCGAGTGCCATGTGAGAGGATGACTGGGGTCCGATGACATGCGCGTCTGCGTAACTGGCGGTACTGGTTTCTTGGGGACGGCCCTGGTGCGAGACTTGCTGGCCCAGGGAGTTCCCGTCCGGGTGCTGGCGAGGCCTTCCCGCGGTGCCGATCTGCTGGAAACCCAAGGCGTGGAGGTTGTGCGCGGAGGATTGGGCGACCCAGACTGTATAGCCCGCGGTGTCGAAGGAGCGGAGGTCGTCTATCATCTTGCAGCCAAGGTCGACAGTCCGGGTAGGAAGGCCGATTTCCTCGAAACCAATGTGGCCGGAACAGAGAGCGTCTTGACCGCATGTCTCCGGCAGGGTGTCGGCCGCGTCGTATATGCCAGTTCACTGGCGGTTTATGGTCCAGTCTCCAGCGGCCAGCGAATCGATGAGAGCACTCCTTATGATGAGTCGCCGCAGTTGCGCGACTTCTACACTCAATCGAAGATCCTGGCGGACCAATTTGTCGTCAAGTTCGCACGAGAAACTACGTTACCGATAACGATCATCAGGCCCGGCATCGTCTATGGTCCCGGCAGGCACCTTCCGGTGGCCCTCCTGGGGTTCACAGTGGGAAAGACCAACCTCGTATTTGGTAATCCGAACAATCGCATTCCGTTGAACTACGTTGAAAATTTGGTGGATGCGATGCAAATGGCTGCGCATACCGGCGGAGGACAACTTCAGCAATTCAATATTGTCGATGAAGATGAACTCACCTTGGCGAAGTACCACGAGGCGAGAATGGAAGTAGACAAAACAGCTACACATTTTTTTCCGGGCTGGCCGGTCCGGCTGGCGGGGCCTTTCGCCGAAATTGCGGTTCGCGTGTTTCCTGTGGGGGGTAGTGCGCGATTCTCAAAGCATCAGTTAAGACGGGCCTTGCAGAATCGCTGGTATGACACGCATCGAATCCGCGAAGAAACTGGATGGGCGCCGAAAGTGGCGCTGAAAGACGCGTTGTATCGCACCTGGAAAGCTGGCCGCTGACTTGCTGCGGAACACTCTGGAAGTGGGCTACACCTGAAGTACGTCGCCTTCACGCGCAACCATCTGGTACAGCACAGGATTGACGAAGAATCCGATGAACAGCCGCGAGATAAGACCGGCCACGATGACGATGGCGAAAGGCTTCTGCGTGTCGGAGCCGATGCCAGTGGAGAGTGCCGCTGGAAGTAGTCCGAGGCATGCAACCAGGGCCGTCATCATGATCGGACGAAGTCGCAGGAGCGAGGCCTCTCGCGTTGCGGTGGGGATGTCCATGCCTTCCAGACGAAGCTTGTTGATGTAAGACACCAGAATGACCGCTGTCTCGACGGACACGCCCAGTAACGCCACCAGTCCCAGGACTGACGATACGCTGAAAGGTGTGTGAGTAAGTTTCAGTGCCACCAAGGCACCTACTGGTTCGGTCATGATCACGCCCAACGCGATGGTGACGGGGAATTTGAAGTTCCCGTATAGCGCGAACAAGATCATGAAAATGAGAACGACTGCGAGCGGGCCGATTAAGAAGAACTGCGCTTTGGCATCCAGAAATTGACTGTACTCGCCGCCCCAGGACAGCCAATAGCCTTGGGGTAGGGAGACCGCTTGACTAACGGCCTTTTGCCCGTCTCTCACCGCGCGCTCCAAATCTCGGCCCTCAAGGCTGAACTGAATTCCGATATAGCGAGAATTGTTCTCGCGGTAGATGAACGACGCACCATTTCCCTGGCGAATGTCGGCGAGTTGGCTGACTGGGATCTGCTTGCCATCGGGAGTGCCGACAAGCAACCCGCCGATCTCATGCGCGCTGCTGCGGAATTGGGGCTGCATGCGCACCACCAAGTCGAACACTTTTTCGCCCTGAATGACCTGGGTTACAGCTTGCCCCCCAATCGCTGCCGAAATTACGGCCTCCACATCGGCGACGTTGATTCCATAGCGGGCAATTTTATCGCGGTCCACATCGATCAAAAGACTGGGTTGTCCAAGTTCGCGGACCACGGTCAAGTCGGTAAACCCCGGGGTCTGGGATAGCGTGTTTTTGATCTGGACTGCTTTGTCCTGGAGAACTGTCAAGTCGTCTCCGTAGATTTTTACAGCCAGCGAGCTTTTCAGTCCGGTCAAGGCCTCATCGACGGCGTCTTCTGCCGGCTGAGTATAGTTGAAGATGATCCCAGGAAACGCGGTTAGTTTCTTGTTGATTGATTCAATCAACTTGTCCTTGGTATTAAGATCGCCACTCCAGGCGTTGTCTCCGTAGGGTTTTAGTCCGACGTAGAACTCGCAATTAAAGAAGCCAGTTGGGTCAGTGCCATCGTCGGGCCGTCCCAACTCTGAGCCGACCACGGTGACTTGCGGATAGGACATCAGAATCTTGCGTATCTGGGGAGCAATACTGCCCGCCTCCTCGAACGAAACCGTGTAGGGCATGGTGGCCCGCACCCAAAGCGCACCCTCGTCCAGGTGGGGCATAAATTCTCCCCCGATAAATGGAATCAGAATAAGCGTGAGACCGAAAATCAGCGTCGCGAGGGCCATGATCAGTTTGGGACGCGCAAGCGCCCAGTCCAATTGCTTGGCGTATTGACGCTTCATCCACTCGTAGGCGCGGTTACGATGCTCGCGCACGCCGCTCTTGAACCAGTAGGAGGCGAGGACAGGAACCAAAGTGAGCGTCAGGATCAGTGCACCTATCAGGGCGAACGACATGGTCTCGGCCATGGGATGGAACAGTTTTCCCGAGGGCCCGCTGAGCGCATAGATAGGCAGATAACCCGCCAGGATGACCGCTACGGAATAAAAGATCGGTCTGTCCACGTCCTTTGCCGCCGCGAGAATGACTTCGTTCAGCTTGTAGCTCTGTCCTTCTCTCAGTGCCAGCTCACGGTAGATGTTTTCCACCATCACCACCGTGCCATCGATGATGATGCCGAAATCAATGGCACCAATCGACAGTAGGTTGGCGGCGCCGTCATGGGCATGCAGCACGATGAAGGCAAACAGCAGGGACAGCGGAATCGTAAGCGCTACGATGATGGCCGCACGTAAATTGATCAGGAAGAAAATCAAAACGATCAGCACCAGGACCATGCCGCGGAGCAGGTTGGCTTCCACGGTATCTGTGGTCAGCTTTACCAGGTCGCTGCGATCGTAAAAGGGATGAATCTTAACGTCGGGAGGAAGTATGTGCTGGTTCAGTTCGTCGGTCTTGGCTTCCACGCCCTTAAGGACGTTTTGCGTCTGCTCTCCGCGCAGCATGAGAATGACGCCTTCCACCGCATCGTCGTTGTTCTGAAACCCGAATTCGCCTAATCGAGGCGCATGTCCGATCACGACATCGCCAACATCTTTTACGCGAATAGGCGCACCGTTGTTGCTGCCGAGGACGATGTTCCCTATGTCGTCCGTGTTGCGGACCAGTCCGATGCCGCGCACGTAGTAGAACTGGCCACCCTGCGAGTAGAATCCGCCACCCGCATTGGAGTTGTTCGCGGCCAGGGCCGCCATGACTTGCTGGACGGTCAGGTGATATCCGAAGATCCGGGCAGGGTCGAGCAGCACCTGGTACTGCATCGTTGTCCCGCCAAATCCGGAGTCATCGGCAACGCCGTGGACAGAGCGATAAGCCCGCTCCACCACCCAATCCTCGATGACCTTAAGTTCCTGCGGGCTGCGGTCGGGACTTTCCAGCACATAGCGATAGACCAGGCCGCTGGGGCTAAACAGCGGGGCCATCGAGGGTGTCACTCCCGAAGGCAGACTGGCGTCGGCGATTCGCTGAAAAACGATCTGCCGGGCGAAGTAATCGTCGGTACTTTCTTCAAAGGTCAGCCTGATATCCGAAAGACCGTACAGCGAGATGGACCGCATCACGACCATGTGCGGCACACCGTTCATCTGTAGTTCGAGAGGCAGAGTGACGAGGCGTTCGACTTCTTCCGCGGCGTGGCCAGGCCATTGCGTGATGAGTTCGACTTGCGGGGGGGAAAGATCAGGATAAGCGTCCACGGGCATTCGCTGGAACGAGATGATGCCAGCGACCATGATGAAGCCGGTGAGCATCAACACCAGGAACTTTTGCCGCAGAGACGCTTGTACGATTCGGTGAATCATTCAGATGTGGACGCCCGTACCCCTCTCATGTTTCCTTCCCGGATGACGCTACCCTAGCGCTGCAGCGAATTTGCAAACTGCAGGAACAGGCTGCCATTGCCGACGACGCGATCACCGGGTTTTAGCCCGCTAGTGATTTGAGTTTGCCCATTCTGGCTGTCCCCAAGAATCACGGGCCGCCGTCCGAACTGTTGGGGAGAAGCCTCGACATAAACGAAGGGCTGGTTCTCGCTGTCCCGGAGAACGGCAGAATCCGGGAGTGCAATCGCATTTTGGATGGCGCCTGCGTCCACCGACGCCACCACATACATGTCCTTCTTCAGCTTCTGCCCTGGATTGCTGGTCTCGATGCGCGCCTGCAGAGTGCGGGTGGTCGGATCCAGCGAAGCTGCCACATAGGAAATGCGCCCGTGGAAAACATCAGGATAAGAGTCCGTCTGAATCGTGACTGTGTCTCCCATCCGCACGTTCGGCAAATCCTTTTGGTAAACATTCACCAGTACCCAGACGTTGCTGGTATCGGAAACCACGAAGCACTGCGTGGCCCCGACCTGAACCAACTGACCCACGGCCACGTTCTGCTCGACCACTTGGCCGGCAATGGGTGCCCTTACCGGAACCTCGAAAGAGGGCGGAGCCTTCACCAGAGCATCCGGATTGGTAATCCCGAGCACCTTCAGTGCGGCCTCTGCAGCAGCCAAATCTCCGCCGGCCTGCACCTCGGCCGATTCCGCCTGCTCCAGGTTCTGTTCAGCGATGGCGTGGTGCTGGTACAAGTCTTTCGCCCGCGCGGAAGCCTGCTGCGCCAGAACGTACGCAGCTTTTGCCTTCAAGTAATTAGTCCGTAGCTGGGAGAAGTCGGGGCTTGCTATGTACAGCATGGGTTGAGCCTGCGTCACCCTCTGCCCGGGAACGACGACGATCCGGCTGACCGGCCCGCTGACCTGGGTAATCACCGGGGTCGTATGAAAGCTGTTGTAAGCAACGGAACCGGTCAGGCGCAAGGTTCGTTTCAGGGTGGTGGGCTCAACCGTCAGCACCTGCACATGCGACATCTGCTCCTGCGGAATGGTGAACAATTCCGCGGTGTTCGAGTGGTTCGCGGAGTGATTCTGTCCGCCGGCGTCAGATCCGGCGTCATGACACCCGACACACCCCAGCATGATCGCAGAAGCAACGGTCAATGCCGCTAGGCCGTGCCGGCGATCTTTGGACATCTTCACGGAAGGTTCCTCGTTCCCACAGCTTCCTTCAACTGCTCAAGCGCAGTCATATAGGAAGACAGTGCCTGGCGATAAGCCAACTGAGTAGCTCTGTAACTGCGTTCCGCATCGAGGAAGTCCAGCAAGCTCGCCGCACCACGTTTGTAAGCATACTCACTGATGTCACGTGAGTCCTGGGCCTGCTTCAAGTATCCCGAAGCATAGAGTTGTACCACTTCTTCGTTACTGCGAAGCGCTTCGTAGGCATCGCTCACATCGGACAGAACGGTGTCGCTACCTGATGCCTGCAACTCCTGGGCTTGCGTAAGAGCATAGCGCGTGCGTGCAATCTCGCCCTGATTTCGGTTGAAGATAGGCAAATCAAAATTCACGAAGAACGAAGCGCTATTTATATCCGCAGTGTGGGTGTAGTCGACGGAACCATTTACATCGTGCTTGCCATTGGCTTTGGCCAGCAGAATCTGGCTTTCAGCAGCGGTCACTCCCAATTCGGCAGCTCGAAAATCCGGGCGTCCCTGCAACGCCCTTGACTGCAAGTCCTCCAGTTTCGCTTTAACGGACACGTACGATAAATCGCCAACCACATCGTAACTGGCAGGAACTGCGTTATAGCCAAGCAGTCCCCGCAAGGCAACTAGTGCCTGCACCCTGGCCAGGCGGGCGGAAGAGACGTCCGTTTGAAACTGTAGCAGTTGCAGCTTGATCTTGAGATAATCACCTTCGCTGATGAAGCCCGCCGTGTACTGGGTTTGGCCGATATCAACCGTTTGCTGAAAGCTCTTCAGGTCTTGGAGCGCAAACTGCAGGGTCGATTCCGCCAATAAAACCGCGATGAACTGCTGCGCCACATTAAATGTCAGAGTGCGCTCGGCATCCGTGACCTGGGCCCCGGTAACGGCCGTCTGGTCCTGTGCCGCTTGTAAGCGGCGCTGCCGTTTGTGGCCACGCTCGAAAAGATATCCGATTCCAACATCGAACTGCTGGATTTCGTTCAGAGCGGTCGCGCTGAAATCACTGGGATTAAAAATGGGGACGAACTGGGAATCAAAACTAAGGGTCGGATTGGGACGAAGGTTAGCGGTGATTTCCTGCGCCTGATTCTGAAGAATTAAGGTGCGCGTGGCCTTGAGCGAGTGATTGTGCGCGAGCGCCAGGTCAATCGCCTGATCAAGCGTGATCAGCGCTGGAGTTTGCGCCTCGACGGCGGTTGCGAGCAGCAGCAACAGCGTGGTCGCAGCCAGAATGCTGGTCCGGAGGTGCCGTGGGCGCATAGAGGTCAAGCCAAAGTGCAACAGCCTTGGGGCGAACTGGAACGATCAGGCGATTGAGCACGACCCCAGGCGTTCGTATCCGTGCCATCCTCCTACAATCAAAAGCTACATTCGCGCGACGACACAGCGCCGGCGGTCTTCCCTGAGAATGTAAACCACTTGGGCAGTAAACACATTGTAAATCGGGAAGTTGCAGGCAGACCACTTGCAAGAGCTCGAGTTGACCGCAAAGCGTATAATCCCATCCGTCGTTGAAAGGATACGCATGAACATTCAACAAATCCTCACTGATCTCCACAGGGAACGTAATCGCCTCGACCAAGCCATTGCTGCTCTTGAAGGTCTTAGTTCCCGGCCGGCCGGTCGTCGTGGCCGTCCTCCCGGTGCGAAACAAGCGAAAGCAGCACGCACCCGCAAGAGTGGTGGCATTACGGCTGCCGGACGGCGACGGCTCTCCGAGATGATGAAGAAGCGCTGGGCCGAACGGAAAAAGAAGGCCGTCCCAAAGCGCAAACCGATGAGTGCAGCCTCGCGCAAGCGTCTTTCCGACATGATGAAGAAGAGATGGTTGGAAAGGAAGGGTAAGACGGCTTAGCTCAAGCCCAGGAGCCAATGATGGTGGAAGCCCCCGCATTCATGCGGAGGAAGGAGTTCTTCAGCGCTCCGGAAAAAGCTCAGCTTCAATCATGCGCTTTGTCCCTGGGATCGGGAAATCCCGGCCAGCGCGGCCATCAGCGCTTCCTATGCATAGTCAATCGGATGGCGCTCGAGCCAGTGTTGATCGCGAACCGCGCCCATCTGCTTCAGGGAGGAGCGGCCCATGCTTGCCGTAAGTTCACGAGTTTTCCAGGCAAATGCGGCGCAGAATCCGATCGCGCTACCTATCACGCTCCACGCAATCGTTCTTGGAAGGCGATCACGACGGCCACTCACGCAGACCTGCAAAAGGCCGGCACAGGCCCCGATGGTAGCCAGACTTAACGATTCACGAGCAGACTGCGTCAGGACGTCGGAAAGAGGCTGGCCATGGAGGTGGGATTCTCGGCCGCTACGCAGTCCCGACACTCCGGACTTAGCCAGGGTTCGTCCATAGCGAAGATAAGCCGTTGATGGTCCATCCGTTTTCATGAGGCGATCTCCTTTGGAGCTGCTTCGCGATAGCTAAGCTGACAGTTTGCTCAGCGACCGAACCGCTATTCACACCAACTATCCTATCTATCTCATGGAAGCGTCGTCCAGGTCTGTGTCCTGCGTCACGTTTCACTGGTGGCTTTATCACAGCAACACATTGCCAGGTTTGCGTTGGCGTTGCCCGAGTAGAGCCAGCCTTCAGTTGAAGCGCGCCCTAGGAAGCACGGGGAGCGGAATGAGCCGGGATCTCTAGAAAAATCGGCGGGGCTGAAGGGGGAGAGGCGACCATGGTCCGCAAGAGATCACCTGTATTTTTCCACCAGCCATGGAAGATCTGCCCACCCTCATAGACCGCCTGCAGAGGTTGCCAGCTATTGAGTCCGTATGACGTCCGAAACGCGAGAGCAGGATCCTGTGCGCGTCCGTCTCCGCACGGCGGGGGGACAGGACGAACCGTCACACTACGGGTATCGAGTCGAAGCCCGGTGCGCAAGGCTTTCAGGGCGCTTTCCTTTGCGCTCCAGAGAAGCGCCAAAAGTTGGGAACGGTCCGCCGCCGACGTCCGGTCTATCAACTCTTGCTCTTCAGGCGCGAAGTAGTCGGCAATGAATGCGTCACTACGCGGCTCGATGATCTCCAAATCACAACCCAGTTCCGTCCCCGGCAGCGTGACGGCGCAAGCGGCCACCCCGGCCCGGTGGCTGAGTGAAATGGCGATCCCCGCTGGTTGGCCGGCGACAAAGGCTTCCGGCGCTCCGGACGGCGCCGGGCGTATCTCGATGTCAGCAAGGTCCCGCGGATGATTGGGCAGGTTCAGGTAAACCGCCAGCGCCCGTTTCGCCGTCCAGCGTCCCAGCCGCCAGTCGGCGTGACGTTTGGCAAAACGCATGCCATCCAGGCGGACTGCTTCGCTGGTGCTTAGCCAATCATTCACCGCCGGCAGGTCGGCTTCGGTCTGTTCCAGCCAATACACGTCCATCATGCTTGACCGACGGAAGAAGCCACCATGAGGATCTCCTCGACGTTGACCTCTCTTGGCGCCGGATTTTTAAGGGGTGGCTTCTTGGCGGTGGATTGCACCGTCCCTTTCATACCGCGTTCGACGGCATCAATGAGGTAAGGGCGAAGACTAGCGGGCGGAAGAATATTATGCAGCGCACCCACTCTGAGCGCCCGATGCACGCTGTGCACGCGATCGAACTCGACAGCCATCTCGCCCAGCTTTTCGGAGTGTACGACTTTGAAGAGTTCGTTGTATTGGGCACGCAACCGGGCTTTCTCCTTGCCGTCGGCCTTGGCCATCGCTTGGGTCAGCGCCTCCAGTCGCTCGTCTTTGCGGGCCCTGGCGTCGACTTCGCTGGCAAACACGACCGCCGCCGCTGGCGCGCCACCAATAACGGAAGCGTAAGTTCCCTCCAACGCCACCACTTCGAGCTGCTCGTTCAGCGCCCGCGAGAAAACTACGTACGCGCCCCCATGGTAGCGGGAAATAACGCAAAAGATCATGGGGCCCTTGAAGTTCACCACCGCCCGCCCAATCTGGGCGCCGTACTCAAGCTGCAGCCTGCGCATTGACTCTGGCGACCCGTCAAACCCCGACAGGTTGGCCAGAATTACCACCGGTCGATTATTGCTCGCCGCGTTGATGGCTCGAGCCACCTTCTTAGAGGAGAGGGGAAACAGCGTCCCGGCGCTCCATTGGTCGGGTCCGTCCGCCGGGACAAATCCTAACCGGGGTACCTGCTTGGATTCAATGCCGATGAGGCAAATAGGATAACCCCCGAGATGGGCATCCCAGACCACCGCAGTCTCGGCGCCTCGCATGCCGGGCCAGCGTTCCAGTGGACGATGGTCCTGGTCTATGGTTGCCCTCATCACGCTGCGAATGTCGAAGGATTTCTTCCGTCCGGAGTTAGTGTCGTCGGAGAAAATCTCGCCCACTCGGGCGAAGCCGTTGTCAGTGCCGCTAACGTGCGGATACGCCTGCACGTCCCGGTCGATGGGATCGTTCGTGGCGGCCCGCCGTGGGAACCGCTCGCCTGGAGCCACGTAGGTGTGCTCATAATGGCGCAGGAGGATGTGGCAGGCTTGATCGATGTCTCGTGCCCAATACTGCGCTTGGCCGTTGAGACCCATGATGCGGTCGTATCCGCCAATCCCTTCGTTGTCCTCGGCCGACACGCTGCCCGAGTAGTCCAGGGCGCGCTTGCCGGTGAGCACCATCGCCGCTTTCGGGGTCATGATCAGAATGCCACGGGTATGCATGAGCATGGTTGCCTCGGCATTCCAGTAAGGCTGCGCCCCAACGTTGATCCCGTTGATCACCAGATTCACTTCGCCGCCCGCTTGCGTGAAATCGACTATGCGACGCAGAACGCGGGCAATCCAATCCATGTTCTCCACGCCGCTGTCCATCGAGATCTTCGCGCCGGCCGAGATGGCAAACCACTCCAGGGGCACGCCCATCTCGTCAGCAAGATCCAAAGCCGTGAGGATGCGCCGGCATTCGGATTCGGCGAGCGCGCCCAGGTCCCTGCTCGGGTCTCCCAGCAGCAACACCCGTGTCATGCCCTCGGGATATTTGCTGGTAAAGTTGCGGATGACGCCAACGATGATATTGGATTTGTTTTGCCCAGGCGGACGGTCAACCGGTTCCAACCGGCCCTCGGCGTCAAGATCGTACTCGATGAAATCGCCATGAGGGAATTCGCCCCGGGTGTCTTCCCGAGCAGGCGTTAGCATTCGAATGATTTCATAGGGATAAATGAGTCCTCGCCGGCGCATCCGGACAACTTTCTGGTCGTACTCGGTCAGTGGTTTGAGCAATTGCAGCTTAGCGAACGGCCGGAAGGTCATAAGCAAACCGGCATCGCCGGGCGACGAGATCCGGATCACCGTATCGCGTAGCTCGCCGCTCTGCGGATTGGGAACACGGGCACGGACCACCACTTGTTCCAATCCCAAGCCATCGGTCGACAGGGCCAGCTTGTGAGCGATGTCGTTGAGTTCATCCGGCTTAAGATCGAACACCGGCCAAATGTAGAGGAAGATCCGGTTCCAGTAGAGCCGCTCGTGAGGAGCGCGCCGCGACTGAAACAGCCGGATGCCTGCCACTGCTTCTGCGTACATGCGCTCCAAGTGCGGCAGTTGCACGATGCGCCCCGTCTCATCGCGCACCGGCGTCAAATCACGGACTTCCGCAACCGCGAACAAACGTTCATCTTTGGGGTTGTCGTTCGCCTTGGCATGCAGCAGGTAAACATCTTCAACCGACGGCAGTCGCTCAACCGTAAAGTTCTTCAAGCGCCACAGATGCAGCCTTTCAGCCATCATCGGGTGCACTCCGCGGTAGAGTTTTACTTCTTCATAAGCATTCCCCGAGGGCTGATAAGTGAAGTGTTGCATGCCGCCCATGCCCTCACCGCAACCTGGTCCGGAGACCGCCACTACGATGCGCTGAATGGGCCGGGGAAAGCGAGTTTGGTTGAGCCCGGAGCAAACTTCCTGCTGCGTGATCTCCGGATCGGCCAGCAAACCAGAATTCCAAAGGTAAAGATCGATAACAATGTCGTCCTCTGCCGGCACTTCTGCGAGGCAAGAACACATCGCACCCACCGCTTCGTGAAATCGATTGTATTCAGCATGAGCGGTGAAGACGTGGACCCGCCTTCCGTCCTGTAAGTATTCCGCCGAGACCGAGCAATGTCCATTTACAGGCATCGCGACAAAGTTTGTGAGTGATTGCCCGCGATAATATCGAGACGTCATTACTTCCAGCATCAATTGACGCAAGCCGGGATCGGCGGCGGCAAACCGGCCGGAGAAGAAGCTCGCCAGCGGTTGCGGACATTCAATCAACGCTTTTACCCTCTCGCGCTGGTCCGCGGCCGCTGGATTGGCGGCAAGGCAGGCAAGGTGACTTTCGGCTTGCGCGTAGATTTCTTTACGCGCCTTCTCAAACAGCGCCTGCTCAAAGCAGCGATAGCGCAGTTCGTGGGCGAGGTCGCTGATGGAGGGAAAGGGCCCACGGGTAATGGCAATAATCCGGTCAAGCAGTGAACGAAACGACTCGTCCGCATACGGTGCCAAGGCGTCGACACGTGCCAGACGCCGTTCCAGCACCGCCAGGATAGGCGCCACTTGCCGCTCCACCCGTTGGTGCGACTTGTAGATCCAGAGCAAACTCTCTTCCAGTTCGGGCGAGCGGTCCAGCGTCTGCACGCCATAATGATCTAGAGTGCGGCGGAGCGCCTCCACAAACGCTGGCGGAAGCCCTTCGCCGCGCGTTTCAAGCATGCGCGAGTAGGAAAAGAGGTAGGCTTCCGTGCTGGGCGCTTCACCCGCGGCGGGATCGTGCGCGCTTGGTTTCCGGCGAAACAGCGAGCATATGTCCACAAAAATATTGAGGATCTCATCTTCGCATCGTCTAATTTCGTCGGTATCCGCGGAAGCTTCCTGGAACTGGCTCCATTGCGCGAACAACCGCGCCGTCTGGGCCGGGTCAGCATCAAAGCCCAGCATGAGATGACGCAGTTCTTCCAGGTCCCGACGCCACCCAGATTGACTGCCCTGCACTAGTTCGCTCGCAGAGTGCGACTCGCCAAACACCACCCGCTCCGTGGTCGTCACCGTCTGGTCATCCGAGGCGGCTTCGATCTGCAGCAACGGAACTCCAGCGTCCACCTGCACATGGGGTATCGTCATCACCTGCCGGACTCTTCCGGAAAATGGGGCGACGACTGCCATCTCCATTTTCATGGCTTCCAGCACCGCCAGGGTGTCCCCAACCGAAACCAGGTCGCCCGGTTTCACGGCAATGGAAACGACCACAGACGGCCCCGGCGCATGCACCATCCCGCCTGCATCTCGATCAATTGAGTGTGAGACGCCGTCCACCTCGACCCGGGAATTTACTCCTTGAACCACGGAGACGACGTGGAAGCGCCGCCCGAAGGCCGTGAGCCAATATTCAAACTTGCCCAGAGGGTGGATAAGGGCCTCGATACGTGATCCATCCACTTCTACGCGGTACTGGTGGGGGCCGAGGCAACAAACTTTGAGAGCGTATCTTTGACCTCGATAACGTAGTTCCACCGTCCGGCCCAGCTCATTGCTAACGTGCGGTCGCCCGCGGACGGCTGATGCGTAGAACTGCGTCTGCTCCACCGCCAACTCGGCGGAGTAAGCTTCGATTGCCGCCTGCACCAGCGCCACATCGGCGTGAAGCCGGGAACAATGCCCGCCATCCGCCGCCAGACGGTCCAGCCATCCGATATCTACTTCTGCGCGCTGGACGTCAGCGCGGCTCAGCAACTCCAGCAGAAACGCCTTGTTGCTGGTTCCTCCCCGGATGACGACAACGCTCTCACGGAGCACTCGCTGCAGCCTCGAAAGCGCTTCCTTCCGGTTTTGCCCGTGGGCAATGATCTTGGCGATCATGGAGTCGAACTCCGGTGGGATGGCATCGCCTACTGCCACGCCGGTGTCAATGCGCACCCCCGGGCCAGTCGCAAGCCTGAACCGCTCAATCGTACCGGGAGCCGGTGCGAAGCCGTTTTCCGGATCTTCGGCATTCAGCCGTACTTCGATCGCGTGACCGGTTGTCCGGGGCGGGTCGCCTTCCAGGCGTCCGCCGCGGGCGACGTGAATCTGGAGCTTGACCAGGTCGCAGCCGGTGGTGCATTCGGTCACGGGATGTTCGACCTGCAACCGGGTATTCATCTCCATGAAGGAGAAGCGGTGGCTTTCCGGTTGGTAGAGGAATTCGACGGTGCCGGCGTTGTGATATCCCGCCGCCTGGCTCAAGCGCACCGCCGCCTCTCGTAGCGCCTGATCTTGCAGTGCAGTGAGTGCGGGTGAGGGCGCTTCTTCGAGGACTTTCTGGTGGCGGCGCTGAATGGTACAGTCACGCACCCCGAGAGGCCACGTGGTCCCGTAATGGTCGGCGATGACTTGCACCTCGACGTGGCGGGCCGCCAGAACCAGTTGCTCCATGAAGACCGTGGCATTGCCGAAGGACTTATATGCCTCGGCGCGCGCACCTTCAAAGGCCAGCGCGAGTTGAGGCGCAGAATTCACACGACGGATTCCGTGGCCCCCGCCGCCTGCCGTGGCCTTAATCAGAAGCGGATAGCCCAGGCGCTCGGCATGATGCCGGGCCTCGGCGAGCGTTTCTACGGGCCCGCCGCTCCAGGGTGCTACCGGTATCTGTGCCTGCTCGGCCAGCAGTTTTGAGCTGATCTTGTCGCCCAGCCGTCGCATAACGTCGCCATCCGGGCCGATGAACACAATACCAAGCTTGCGGCAAAGGTCCGCGAACCCAGGGTGCTCGGCGACAAAACCCCATCCCACCCAGACCGCCTCGGCGCGCGCTTTCGTCAACATCTGTTCGAGCAGGTCATAATCGACGTAACTACTCTTGGATTGACCGGTGGCCGGGTCCTTGAGCAGGGCGGCGCCGAGAGACACCGCTTCGTCCGCCTCGCAAACGAACATAGCGTGGCGGTCAGGCTCGGTGTAGAGTGCGATGGTACACAACGATGCGCCGTACTCTTGATTGAATTCACGCGCTGCGTGTATAAAACGCATTGCGGCTTCACCGCGGTTCACGATGGCCACGCGTTTAAAATCCTGCTGCATAAATTCTCCGATCAACCGATCGTCATGATGACCGAGTTAAGTTCATCAGGCCATAACGACGTGCAGTGCTTTCAAAGGCTCGGCGTCGACACTGTTGGGGAGCGCTGCCGTACGGTAGCCGCTAAGCTGCACGTAGCAGTTCCCCTTAGTGTCCACAACCTCCGCATCGAAGCTTTCCTGGTTGGGATGGGGAGTGACAACGGCGTATAACGGGCTTTCAGCGAGAGCCGGCGCCCGCAACAAGGACACCTGGTGCACGTCTTTTGGCAGACCAAAACGGTTCTGTACGCTCATTTCCCACAGCCCGGCGGTCTGGAAGCAAAGCTCGATCAGCCGTGGTGCCATCAGCGTCGGCTGGTCGCACGGCTGGTGGTTACAGGGTAAGCCTGCTGCCATCATTCCGATCATCCGCTTGCCATCCCACCAAGCCCGCTCCAGCACTTGGTAAGCTGGTCCATGGAAGTAAACGCGATAAATTTCCGCAGCTTCTATGATGGAGTCGGACGACGTTACCAGCGCCTTCCCGGTCAGTGCTTCTGGCAGTTGTTGCGTCAGCCGCACTCGGGCCTCGAAGTGGATGGTTTCTTGCGGCTCGGGGTAGTTCGGTAGCATGCGACGGCCAATCAATTGGCAATCTGCGAGCAACCTGTCACCTTGCGGGTAGTACACGGCTTGGATCGTCACTATCCGCGGGTCGTCACGGTAGAACTTGAACGGTGACAGGAAATTTACTTCTTCTACCGCTTCTACACGCCAGCTGGGATGCACGCACAGGGCGGCTTCCGCGAAGCCTTCGATCCCCATGACCCCAGGCAGTACCGGCGTGCCGTCAATCCGATGATCGTACAAGAAAGGTTGAAGCTTTGGATCGAGCGTCGTCTCCATGGTCAAGCCGCAGTGAATACCCATTCCAGTGATCTTGCCGATCATCGGCCCTGGCGCCGTTGTGCGCTTCGTCGCAGCGGCGGCGAGTGCATCGGTGTCGAGCCCGCCGGTCGTGTCCCACTCGCTCAGCAGAACGCCGAGACGCTGACCGACTACAACCTCATTGCGTGTCCCTCCCGAGGTGAGTTCGCGGCGGATCCAAGGAACGCCCGCTTCAGGCGGCAGCATGTCAATGCCCGCCAGTTCCATCATCTTCGGGATGGAGCCGCGCGTTGCCATGCCAATACCGCCCCACGCCGACCAGTCGATGACAATGCCGCGTGTACCCGGCCGGGTCGTGCGGAAGCTCGACGTGATCTTGCACAACAGGTCGTTGGCGGCACTGTAATCCGTCTGTCCTCCGTTGCCGAAGCGGCCTGCGACCGAGCTGAATGCCACCGTCGCCCCAAGAGGCATATCGCCGATAGCATGCAAAAGGTTGAACCAGCCGTCGCTCTTTACATCGAAGACCAAATCGAACTCGCGCGGGTCCTTGTCCGGCAGGAAATGGCTGCGCTCGATTCCCGCAGCGTGCAGCAGCACGTCAATGCGGCCGCTACGCTCCCGCACTTGGTGGATGATATCGGCTACACGGTCCGCATCCGTTAGGTTGACTCCGAAGTAGTACGCCGTGCCTCCAGCCGCGTGCACAGCGTCGATTGCGCTCTGGGCAGCTTGCGCCCGCTCCAGGCCAGCTAGTTCCTTTTCCACCAGCGCCGGAGTGGCACGCTCACCGCGCCCCTGGATGCGCGTGAACAAATCGCGCTTAAGGTTTTCCTTGTCGCTCACGAAGCGCTTAAGGTCGGGGTTGTCCGGATCAGGTTCCGGCACCAGATCAAGCAAGTAGAACGTGCCGCCAGAAGCTGCCGCCAAGTCGGCGGTGATGGCTGAGACAATACTCCCCGCCGCGCCGGTGATCAGAAAGACGGTTTCGCTGTCGAGTTTCAAGCCGGGCTGTCCGTCAGTCGCGGACTGTTCTTGCAGTCCAACCGTCCAGCGTTGCCCGTCCTTGTACCCGATCTCTACCGCGCCAGGGTCGCGCAGAGTTTCCTCAAGGAGGATTTCAGCCAGCTCCGACGTCTTGCGCTCTGCTTCGAAATCAACTGCTTTGACGTGGGCATCCAGCCGTTCCCGCTTGTACGTCTTGGTGAAGCCCACGACTGCACCGCCCAGCGGCGCGACCGCCCCGGCTGCGTCGTAACCGTGCTGCCCGCCCAACCGTGTCGCCGATACGAGGAATGTGCCCGGCTTCGCAACCTGATCGAAAAGAACACGCATGGTGGTATATAGCGATTTCGCACGGACCCAAAGGGCTTCGTGCCAGGCGGCAAGGTCCATGCCGGCAAGATTTCCTTCGTTGTCCAGCGCGGACAGCCAGTAAACTCCTTGCACCGGCCCGGCGGCTAGCCAGGCCTTCAGGAGATTGCTCAGCGCATTGGCGTCCGGGGCGTCCTTGATCCATAGGATTTCTACACCCATCGTTTCCAGTCGTTGCGCCAGCGCCTCGGCCACTCCAGCTTTGTCGGGCATGATCACCACGCGGCTTCCGCGGGCCAGGGTCACACCTATTGGCTTACAAACAGCAAGTGGTGGCCGCAAGTTGGGTACCGGCACCCGGCGCGGGATACAGTTGGCGGCATCGAAACTCGCGACTGGCGGGCGCTTCGGTGCGACCGCTACCGCAGCAGGTGTTGCGGGGACAGTTGCGGCGGCGACCGTTGCCCGTTGCCCGGCTTGGGCGAATTGAATGACGTGGGCCAAGGTCGGGAAGTCGCGCAGCTTGAGATTCTCATCGCGGGGAATGTTATACGCGGCTCGAATGGCGGCAAACATCTCCGCCTGTTTCACGGTGTCTATGCCGAGATCCGCTTCCAGATCAAGATCCAGGTCCAACATATCCTGGGGATAGCCCGTCTTCTCAGCCACGATCTCCAGCACTTTGTCCTTAATGGAGTCATCTGTGACCGCTGGAGCTGTGACAGTCGCTGCCTCGGCCGCGCTTGGTTCGGCGATGGTTGGCGACGAAGGAGCCGCACCAGCCAAGTCGGGCCGCTTCTCATATACGAACCGGATCACGTGCGCCAACGTGGGATAGTCGCGCAGCTTACGATTTTCATCACGAGGAATGCTGTAGATTTCGCGGATAGCGGCGAACATCTCCGCCTGCTTGACGGTGTCCACGCCAAGGTCGGCTTCCAGATCCAGGTCTACATCCAGCATGTCTTTGGGATAGCCGGTCTTTTCGACCATCAACGCGAGGATGCGTTCCTTTACCGACTCGCCAGCGCCGTCTTTAGGAGATGTCACCGTTGGTGTCGGCGAGGCCGGTTCGGTCGCGACGGGAATCTGCTCAGCCGAGAGTGGTTTACTCGCAGTCACCGCTGGCTGAACTGCCTCAGCCAAGTCTGGCCGTTTCTCATACACGAAGCGAATCACATGCGCCAATGTGGGGTAATCGCGCAACTTGCGATTTTCGTCGCGAGGAATGCTGTAGATTTCGCGAATGGCAGCGAACATCTCCGCCTGTTTGACTGTGTCCACGCCAAGGTCGGCTTCCAGATCCAGATCGACATCCAACATGTCTTGCGGATAGCCGGTCTTTTCGACCATCAGTTCGAGGATGCGTTCCTTCACGTCATTGCCAGCGCCGTCTTTAGGAGATATTGCCGCCGGCGGTTGTGGGGTTGGTTGGATCGCGAGGGGGGTCGGTACGACAGCGGGTATCTCCGCAGCCTTGGGTGACGAAGGAGTCCCAACGGCCAGGTCGGGCCGCTTCTCATACACAAACCGGATCACGTGCGCCAAAGTGGGGTAATCGCGCAGCTTGCGATTTTCGTCGCGAGGAATGCTGTAGATCTCGCGAATAGCCGCGAACATCTCCGCCTGCTTGACGGTGTCAACACCAAGGTCGGCTTCCAGATCAAGATCGACATCCAACATGTCCTGCGGATAGCCGGTTTTCTCCACCATCAACGCGAGAATGCGTTGCTTCACCGGTTCGCTAACCACGTGCGGCACGGATGTCACCGCCGGTGTCGGCGCGGGCACTCTCTTTTCTTCCTTCGCCTTCACCATCGGGGCCGACACCATCACGGCCGGTATCCGTTCTCTCACTGGTTCGGCTTTCACCACAGCCTTCGGCGGTGCGGAGGCCGCGGGTGCCACGACCTGAACCTGCACTTCGGGTTTAGCGGCCTGCTTGGGCGTAGGCGCCGGCACTGTCGCGACTTCCTTGGCAACTCCAGCCATCCGCGCTGCCAGTCCTTGATCCGGGACTCGTAGCGTGCGGTGTACCACCTCTAGATCGGCGACCGGACGGCCTGCCATGCGACTTAGCCAGGCGTTCCAGACGTTCTCGTCGGCAATACGATAGGTGTAGCCGAGAGCATTGGGGCTGCGACGAATCCCGTCCTTCGTGGGAACCCACTTCAACAAAATCATGCTGATCTGTGAACCGAAACCGGCGCCCAGGTGCATGGCATACCGCAGGGGATAGGCACCGCCCTTCGACAAATTCAACAGACCCAACTCCGGGTCGACTTCCTTAAAGTTGGCAACGGGCGGCACCAATCCCGTTTCCAGCGCCTTCACCGCGAGGACATCTTCGATGCCGGTGGCCATGGCGTGGCCAGTCATGCCTTTGGTATTGGCAATGACGATCTGGTCCGATCTGTCGCCGAACACGCGATGCAGTGCGTGGATCTCCGCCGAGGCGCTGCCGCCACGCGCGGGAGTGTAGGTTTCGTGGGAAACGAAAACCATTTGCGGCGCTATCTCATTGCGCGCAACGCCGCTGCGGGTTTCGGCTTCGGTCACCAAGCCCTCCATCACCTGGCCAATGTGCTGGACATCGAGGCGAGTACCGTGAAACGCGCTGTTGGCCGTCACTGCGCTCAACACCTCGCAGATGGGTTGAATTCCGCGTTCACGCGCAGCATCCAGACTCTCAACTACCAGGGCGGCGGCGCCCATGCCCATGATCAGGCCGTGACGGCGGCGGTCGAATGGAATGGCCGCGTCTTCCACCTTTTCATCGGTTGCGGCTGCTCCGCTGGCCAGAAAACCGGCACCCATCCAATCGATCAGATTGTCGGAGGTGACATCGTCTGCCGAGATCACGATTACGCGGCGGCACCGTCCGGCGCGAATCCAGTCCTGCGCCAACCCAACGCCTTGGGCGGTAGTCGCACAAGCTGCGTTGATTTGCGTGTTGGGCCCGCGGGCGCCGATGAGTTCGGCAAATTGCGAATGTCCCATGGACAAGACTCGGAGCAGAAAGCGGCGGTCGAAGACGTAGGGATTCTTTTCAATTGCGGCGTGCAACTCCTGAATGCGCTGGTCCAGTTCCTGCCCAAGGCTGGAATGACCATTTCCCATTGCGCGGGTGCGCAAACCTTCCAGTAAAGCCAACTGCTCGCGGCGCTCATGGTCTTCGTAATAGCTCCCCAGTATGTCGGCGAATGAGTCGTAGCCGGGGAAGGCCGAGCCAAAAATAACGCCAGTATCGTCACGCATGCCGTCTGGCAATCCCCATCGCTCGGGTAACTGCGTCCCCTTGGTTGTGGTCTTGTAGCGCATGATCAGGGGGATGCCGGCATCGCGCAGCGCGTCGATTCCCGCGCCGATGGCCAGGCGAGTTACCCGGTCGAAAGCGGCGAGGTGTTCCGAGGGGATACCGAATTCACTTTCCAGATCGAAAGCGCCCCCGCGGCCAGCGAGCTTAATGACATCCGCGACATCGTGAATAGACTCAAACGTGGCCTCTCCCTTTTCGCTCTTAACCAGGCGTCTGATGTTTTTGTCCACCATGTCCTGGCGGAAGTGCGCGGGGATGGCGCTGATGAATTGATCGCCGCGCAAGATGCGCTCGACATTGCCATCGTCGAAGATGCGCTCGGTTCCAGGGAGGCCCAAAGAAGCTCCTGTGATCCCCACCGGGACACTGGTCGAGGCAGGCTTCTCGCCGTGGTTGATTTGCCAGCCAGACCGTTCGAGAGTCTCGGCGAACATACGGCCAAGTTCGTCGTACCCATTACCTCTCGAAGGACTTGCCGGCGCCGTGAAAGTCGCCGGAGCACCAGCCGCCAGCGGCGTTGGTTTCGCGTCGTTCACCAGTGCAGCAACTGTGGACTGTGAGGAAGCAGGTTTCACCGGAACCCCGATCGCTGCTGCTCCCTGTCCACGGCCTAATCCGGCGGCATACAAAGCGCACAGTGCCTGATTGAAGGCCGGGATGTCACCGACCTTGGGATGATTGGTGAACAGCGAGACGACATCGCCGCGTTCGCCGAGCACTTCCTCAGCAAATCCCTGCAACGCTTTCTTCGGTCCAACTTCGACGAAGACACGCGCGCCCGCGGCGTAGAGTGTCTGCAGTCCCTTCACAAACTGCACCGGCGAGGCGACCTGCTGCGCGAGAAGGTCCAGCATCTGCGGAACAGCATCGGGTCCGGTGGGGTAAAACTCGCCATTCACGTTGGCAATGACGGGCACCTGCGGTGGTTGTATGTGCAGGTGCGACAGCATCTCGCGCAGAGGCTCGCTGGCGGGAGCGACAATCGAGGTGTGGAAAGCGTGGCTGACCGGCAACGGAACTACGTTGTAGCCAGCTTGCAGAAAGATTTCCATAGCTTGTTCGACCGCTTTGCTGGCGCCTCCGATGACTGACTGCTGCCCGCTGTTTACATTGGCGATCACAACGTAGCCGTCGATGGTCTTCAGTATTCGCTCGACTTCGGCCAGCGGTGCAAAGACCGCCGCCATTTTTCCGGTATCGTTCACGGCCACGCGCGTCATACCGCGGCCGCGGGCGCTAACCGCTCCCAATGCGTCTTCGAAGGTGAGGGAACCGGACGCAACCAGGGCGCCGTATTCGCCTAAGCTATGTCCCATCGTCATCTCGGGCTGGATGCCGTAGGCGGCCAACAGCCGGGTCAGAGCCAGGTCGATGGTCAGCACGGTGGGCTGAGTGATCTCGGTCTGGCGCAGATCTTCTTCCGCCTTGGCCACGGCGGCCTGGTTAGTTTGGTCAACGAAGACAAACTCGCTCAGCGGCTTACCGAGCAGCGGTGTCATGATGCGGTCCGCTTCGGCGAAAGTTTCGGCCACGATTGGTTCGGCGGCGCGAAGCGGCTCAAGCATGTTGACGTACTGCGAGCCTTGCCCGGTGTACAGGAACGCCACTTTGCCCGCAGTGCCACGTCCACGGAAGATGCCTTGCGGACGCAGCGCCTTCCATATCGGAGCTTGGTTGGCTTTTAGCGCCTTCAGTGCCTTGGCCGATTTGTCGGCTAGATCGGCAGCGTCGGCGTAGTCAATCACAAGCCGTTCCGGCGCTCTCAGGTCGGATTCTGCCGGAGCCGTTGGTGCCGGGGCGCGACCCGCCGCTGCATCTTTCTGGACTGCCTGCAGGCGCTCGGCGATTGCCGCGTCTGATGTAGCGCCGATCACCAGAGCGCCACGTAACGGAGCTTTGTAGGCGACGGCCGCCGGTGACGGAGGCGCAACAGTTGGCACGGGAGCAACAGTTGCCGCGCTGACAGCCTGCTTCGCCACCACTGGCGATGGTGCAGTGACCGCTACTGACCGCTTGCCATTTCCATTGAGCCTGCCGGGAATGTACTCCTCGAGTACGGCGTGAAAGTTGGTGCCGCCAAAGCCAAAGGCGCTGAGGCCGGCGCGCCGCGGGGTGTCTGCAGGGACCGTCCAGGGACGCAACTCGGTATTGACATACAGGGGAGAGTGAGCAAAGTCGATGGCCGAATTGGGATGATCGAAATTCAGGCTGGGCGGCAACACCTTGTCGTGAAGTGCCAGGGCCGCTTTCAGCAATCCAGCCGCGCCGGCAGCTCCTTTGAGATGGCCGATGTTCGATTTGACAGAGCCCAGCGCCACCGACCCAGCGGGAAGATGAAAACTGCTGAGCACCTCAGTCATGCTCTGCAGCTCGATAGCGTCGCCTACGCTGGTTGACGTACCGTGGCCTTCCATCAGGATCGCGGTAGTAGGGGACAATCCGGCATTCTCCCAGGCGCGCTCGATGGCGAATTTTTGGCCAATCGGGTTGGGCGCTGTAATCCCCTTCCCCCTACCGTCGCTCGATCCGGCGATACCGCGCAGCACGGCGTAAATCTTGTCTCCATCGTGCTCAGCGTCTGCCAGACGCTTGAGCAAAAAGATGGCGGCGCCTTCGCCCATGACGAAGCCGTCGGCGCCCTCGGCGTAGGGCCGAGTACCTGTTGCCGACAGCGCTCCGATCTTGCAGAACTTGACGAAGGTTGGGGCGCCCATGTTGCGGTCAATACCGCCGCAGACCACCACGTCAAAATCGTTCTCTACGAGTCCTTCAACCGCCGAACTGATGGCCGCCATGGCCGATGCGCAGGCGGCGTCCACCACGTAATTGGGCCCGTGAAAGTTGTAGAGGTTGGCGATGCGACCGGCAATGCAGTTAGCCAATTCGCCGGGCATGCTGTCTTCCGTAATCTCGGGGAGCAGTTTGCCCATACGGTCGTGCAACTCGCGGGTGATGTCCCGGCGGGCCGCCGCCGGCAGCGCGGCGAAGCTGGCACTTTCGCCCAGCTCACGGGCATACTCCGGAAAGTGCACGCGCAACGAGGTGAGGTAATGTCTTTCTCCGGCCATGGCATTGCCCAAAATTACGGCCGTACGATCAAGATTCAGCGGCCGCGCGGGGTAGCCGTAATCCTCCAAGGCTTCGCGGGTACAAGCGATGGCCCATTTTTGCGCAATGTCCATGGCATCGACGACACGCGGCGGGATGGGCAGATGCCACTTCATCGGTTCCCACACGTATTCGCGGACCCAGCCACCGATCTTCGAGTAGGTCTTGTCAGGTGCAGCGTGGTCGGCATCGTAATACAGCGCCGGGTCCCAGCGGCCGGCGGGGACCTCGCTGATGCTGTAACGGCCGTTCTTCACGTTTTCCCAGAAAGCCGGTACGTTCACGGCATCGGGCAGAACTGCCCCTGCTCCCACAATCGCAATGGCACGGTGAGCGGTGTTTTCCATATCAGATCACTTCCTTTTGGAAAGTTTTAAACTTGACGAAAATGATGACCTTCGGGCGACGAAAAAGCAGGCGTTCGGAGGTTGGGCCTGTGTCACTCTTCCCCAATCGGGGAGTGACGATCCACTCTCACGGCCTGGAAGAACCGGGGTGCGCCCGAGAGCATCTCAACTGTGACAGGGGGGTCGGTCCCTTGTCAGTGATGTAATGTCGCCGGATTGGTGATACAGGCCACAACGCAGGGTGATGAGTAACGTGTCACAACACAAACACTACATGTTACAACACATAAGTTTACTCAGACTGGCCGATTTGGGCAGGCCCAGCCTTCGTACTTTATTCGCTTCACCGGTAAAAAAGCACAGGCATCCGGTTTGCGAAAACGAACCGAATGCCTGTGTCTTATTTCTTAAACCAGTCCCTTAAACCAGGACTGCCTGTTCCGTTTCTTTCTTCACCCGGCTATAGAGTACGTCGGCGACGTAATCCATGTCCGAGATCAAACCGGCCTGCGCGCCGTGGATGGCTGGCAATCCCAAGGCCGCTTCAAACGCGGCCATTTCAGCGTCGCTCACGCCACCGGCTCCGGTTACCCAGCGCAGACCTTCCTCGGCCACCTTGAGGGCCGCCTCTCGGGCGAAAATGCGACTGATGGCCGCCAGCGCCGTCGGATCGAAGCGGTCGTTCGCCTTCTCGTGAAGTCTGTTTTCCGCAGCCAGCGCAGCCCGGCGGGCCAGCGTGGCAGCGCATTCGGCATAAGCAATCAACTCGCCCAGCCGCAGGAGGATGTGCTGAAACCGGGTCAGGCGAGCGGCCCGCGCTTTCTCCATCACCTCAGCCAGGGCGTGCAGCGCCAGGGCCGCTACATCCGCGCCGACGTTGGGATGTGCTGCATGCAGCGCCTCGGCCTCGCGCGCACGATCATGATAGTGCTGTCCGCGCGTCTTCAGGTGGAGCTGCCAGCGATCGCGGCTGATGGTCATCTCCATGATCTCCGAAGTGCCCTCGTAGATGCGGGTGATGCGCACGTCGCGGCTGACCTTCTCCACCATGTACTCGTGGGTGTAGCCGTAGCCGCCCAGCGCCTGGATACTGGCGTCGGCGGCGGCATCGCCGGCTTCGGTGGACATGTACTTGGCGATGGCGCCTTCGGTGTTGAGGCTTCCCTCGTTGCCGGCGTCGATGCGTTGTGCCGTCTCTTCTATATAGGCGCGTCCGGCTTCCAACTTCACCACGTTGGGCACGATCAGCTTGTGGGTGTAGCCCTGCTTTTCCGAGAGCGGCGTGCCGCCTTGGATTCGCTTGGTGGAATAGGGGATTGCGCGGTCCAACGCGGACCAACCGGCGCCCAGCCCGAAGGCCGCCACCATCACACGTGTGTAACCGAAGACCAACTGGGCCTGGATGAGTCCCTGGCCTTCTACGCCACCGACGAGCCGGTCGGAATCGACATAAACGTCGTTGAGAGCCAGCGCTGCCGTGTTGCTCAGACGAATGCCGTGCTTGTCCTCGGGCTTATCGTGAGCAAAACCCTTGGTGCCCGCGTCCACGATGAACCAGCTTGGCCCTGCGGGCGTATTGGCCAGGATGGTGCAATAGTCCGCAATTCCGCCGTTGCTGATCCACTGCTTGCTGCCGTTGATCTTGTAGCCGACAATTTTGCCGTCTTTTTCGACGCGATCGGCGGTCGTCTTCAGTGCGCCCAAGTCGCTACCCGCTTCCGGCTCGGTTGCGCCGTAGGCAAACAGAACGCCTTCGTCGGCGATCTTGCCCAGCCACTTCTTTTTCTGCTCAGGAGTGGCGCCGAAGGTTATGGGATCGCTGCCCAGGAAAGTGGCGAACAGCGAGGTGGCGACGCCCAGGTCGATGCGCGCCATTTGCTCGCATATGAGGTAGACGTCCATCGTGCTGCCGCCCATGCCGCCGTACTCTTCCGGAATGAATAAAAGTTGAATGCCCAGTTTGTCTGGGTCAGACATTAGCCGAACGATCTCCACCGGGCATTCGTCGCGTTCATCCAACGCGATCAGCTCTTCATCAGGCAGGCGTTTCTTCGCGAAATCCCGGAGCGATTTCAAACTTAGTTGCAATGTCTTCTTGGTAATCATTGGCGGTGCCTCTCTTTGTTTCCTAGGCCGAAACCTGTTTCATTTCACGGACCTTGCTGGTCAACTCCGGCAAAAACTCCAGGATGTCGTCCACAATTCCGATGTCTGCCACCTGAAAGATGGGAGCTTTGGGGTTCTTGTTGATGGCGACGATGAAGGGATTGCCCTTAAGGCCGGCCAGATGTTGGAACGAGCCGCTGATGCCGCACGCCATGTAAACCTTGGGCTTGACCGTCTTCCCGGAGGAGCCCACCTGGCGGGATTTCGGCAACCACTTGGCGTCGACTACGGGCCGGGAGCAACTCACCGCTGCGCCCAGTGTCTCGGCCAACTCCTCAGCGATGCCGATGTTGTCTTTTTCCTGAATGCCACGGCCGATGGAAACCAGAACGGCGTGCTTTGTAATGTCCACGTCGCCCGCCTCGGCTACGACGGTCTCGAGATAGCGCCGTCCCGCTGTCAGGGTGCCGACGCCCGCGGACTTGTCGACGATGACGCCATTGATGGGAGCGCCTTCCTGCGGCTTAAATGCGCCGGGACGCAGGTTAAGGACCGCGCCGGCAGATGCATCGCAGCGCACATGGGCGCTCACCTGTCCACCGAACTCTTGGCGGACCAGTTTGAGATTGGCCCCTTCGGCCCCCTCGACATCCAACACGTCGGAGACAAAAGCCGAGTTCATCTTGATGGCCAGACCCGGTGACAGATCGATTCCAAAATGAGCGTGAGGGACGAGCACAATGCCGTCGTGCGGCAGGACGCTCAGCAGAGCTTTGCGGACCAGCTCAGCATTGGGATAAGCGAGCGCCTCATTCGCGACCTTCCACACCTCGGCGTAGGAGCCACGCAGGGTTTCGCAAACGGCGTCAAGTTCCGCGCCCCAACCGGTAACCACCGCGACCGGCGACGCGGCAGCGTCGATCTTTTTTGCGGCGGCTGCGAGTTCGGCCGCTGAATCGTCGGCAATGCCGCCCTTGTGTGCGATGTAGGCGAAGATGCGTGCCATTAGTTCAACCCTCCTTTGGCCTTCATTAACTCAATCAGTTTGGCGATGACCGCTTCCCGGTCGCCCTCGAGCATCTCGGCTCCCTTGCCGAGCGCGGGCATGAAGTAGTCCATCCGCTTGACCTTCGCTCCTGCGTCCCCGACCGCACTTGCATCGACACCGAGGTCGGACGCTCCGAAGGTTGGAACCTCCAGCGACGCCACCTGCCGGATGCCTCGCATCCCGACGTAACGCGGCTCATTGATGCCAGTCTGAATCGAGAGCACACAAGGCAGATCGATCTCGCTCATCTCCTTGTTACCGCCTTCGATTTCCCGGCTTACCTTCAGCTTGCTGCCGTCAACGACAATGGAATTCACCAGCGAAGCGAACGGATAATCGAGCAGCGCCGCCAGCATCCCGCCCACTTGAGCGCCGCCGTCTTCGGCCTGCACCCCGGTCAGGATCAGGTCGTACTTGCCCTTCTGCACGTAGGCTTTCAGGATGGTCGCAATGCCCTTTCCGTCCGATCCGTTGAAGGCTTCGTCGGAGATCAACACGCCGTGGTTGGCGCCCATGGCCATCTCTCGACGCAGTACTTCCTCGTCGTCGTCGCTGCCAACCGTAACCACTGTGACGCTGCCGCCGGCCTTGGCGGTAATCTGCAGGGCCTCTTCGACGGCATAGTTGTCGGCTTCGTTGATCGAATACACCAGGTCGTCACGCTCGATATCGTTCCCGGCGGGGTTGAGTTGAATTTCGTTTTCCGAAGTGTCAGGTACTCGTCTTACGCAAACTAGAATCTCCACAGTGGTACTCCCCAATAGTATTGCTTCGAAAGTTATTGACCGGTTCTACGCGAAAACGTCCTACGCGAAAACGTTCTACGCCAGAACCTCGCTCGTCAGCTTGTCGTGTTCCAGTTCTACTGGCGCTGGGCGCACGAGCTGTTGGTCCACCAGTTCCGCCAAGTCGATGGCGGTCATCTTGCCTTCCATGCCAGCGACCTTAATCGCATCTTCTATATTCACCATGCAGAACGGGCAGGCAGTCACGATCACATTGGCGCCCGCTTCGGCGGCCATCTGGACCCGCTTGACGCCCATTCTCTGATCTTCTTGCGGCTCGTAGAACAGCATCAGCCCGCCACCACCGCAGCAGAATGAGCGGTCGCGGCAGCGGTCCATTTCCACCCTCTTCAAGCCAGGAATCGCATCCAGCACATCCCGCGGATCGTCGTAAACCTGATTGTGCCGCCCCAGATAACACGGGTCGTGATAGGCGTAAACGTTGTCCGCGTTCTCTACTGCATCGAGCTTGAGGTTGCCGGATTTCACCTCCCGGCAAATGACCTGGCTGATGTGCTCGACCGGCGGCACATCTTTGTAGTCATGTTTAAGCGCGTTGTAGGCGTGCGGATCGGCGGTTACGATTCGCTGGACTCCAGATGCCTTGATGGCATCCACGTTGTGGTCGCGCAAGGCCATGAACAACGTTTCTTCGCCGAATCGACGGGCGTCATGTCCACTATCTTTTTCGGCGGCGCCCAGGATTCCGAAATTCACTCCGGCCGAGTCAAGAATCCTCGCCGTAGCGCGTCCAATCGATTGCATGCGGTCATCGTAGGAGGTGA
>ODAK010000528.1_pt1 | contig 43866 bp, 41 predicted proteins | sample 1539591 | NCBI WGS metagenome assembly ODAK01 (sample SAMEA3539303, study PRJEB22396) | soil metagenome | biome: tundra; feature: field; material: soil | place: USA | collected 2010-05 | depth 0.15 m
GCGCGGCACATCCGGAACGGGACGATCGCGTGGATGTCGAGCATCCGCTGGAACCACTCGTCGCTCATCTTGTGGATCGGCGCGTCCAGCGTGTAGCCGGCGTTGTTGACGAGGATGTCGACCTGGCCCCACTCGTCGATCACCTTCTGCACCAGCTGGTCGCAGACGCCCTCCTGGGTCAGATCCCCTGCGAACACGAGCGTGTCGCCCGCGATCTCGCCGGCGGTCTGCTCGGCCACGTCACCGTCGAGGTCGTTGATCAGCACCTTCGCGCCCTGCTGTGAGAGCAGCTCGGCGGTCGCGCGCCCGATCCCGCGTGCCGAGCCGGTGACGATCGCCACCTTGCCGTCGAGGACTGTCATCAGGTATGCCTCCAATGTTCGAGTAATTAGTGCCGCCGATCATGCCAGGCTGAGCGCTGGACCGGAGTAGGCTAAAAGCGCTCAGCTTGAGCCGGCTTTCGCCGGTGCGAGCGGCGGATGGAGGGTCAAGCGGCGCGGATGAATCCGATCTTTGAGGGGACAGATCGCGGCTCGGGAACGCCGCCGGTGGAGTCGCGGGCGTGATCAACGACACAGGCTCCTTCCTGATCGTCCTGCTGGTCGCCGCCACCGCCCCGGTCCTCGCCGGCACCGCGAACCGGCTGATGCCCAAGGTGATCGTCCCGATCGCCGTCGTCGAGCTCATCCTCGGCGCGATCGTCGGCCCGCACGGGCTCAACGCGGCGCACCAGGACGACACGCTCGAGCTGCTGGCGACGCTGGGGCTCGGGTTCCTGTTCTTCTTCGCCGGCTACGAAATCGACTTCGACCGGATCCGCGGTACACCGCTGCGTCTGGCGCTCGTCGGTTGGGCGCTTTCGGTCGCGATCGCCTACACGCTGGCGGGACTGCTGGCCGCCGCGGGCGTCGTGATCTCAGGCCTGCTGACCGGCTCGGCGATGTCGACCACGGCGATCGGAACGATCCTTCCCGTGCTGCGCGACACCGATCAGCTGACCGGGACGTTCGGACCGTCGATGCTCGCCGCCGGCGCGATTGGCGAGCTCGGGCCGGTGCTGATCGTGACGCTGCTGCTCACCGCCGACTCGAACACCGCCTCGCAGGCGCTGCTGTTGGGCGTGTTCATCGCGCTCTCGATCATCACCGCGGTGGCCTCCAGTGGGGCGGTCGGGCGCTGGTGGGGCTTTCTGGAGCGGTCTCTGAACACGAGCGGTCAGGAGCCGGTGAGGCTGACCGTCGTGCTCGTGTTCGGACTCGTGGTACTCGCGTCGTCTCTGGGCCTCGACGTGATCCTCGGCGCGTTCGCGGCCGGCCTGATCGTCCGGCTGGTGATGAAGGACCGCACCGCGCACAGATTCGAGTCCAAGCTGGAAGCGGTGGGGTTCGGCTTCTTGATCCCGTTCTTCTTCATCCGCAGCGGGATGGTTCTCGATCTCGGCGCGCTGGGCGCCGGCGACGGGGCGATCGTCAAGGTTCCGCTGTTCCTGGCCGGATTTCTGCTGGTGCGCGGACTGCCGGCGCTGGTGCTCTACCGCCGCGAGCTCGGCCTCAGGGACCGGATCGGGCTGGCGCTGTTGTCCGCGACCCAGCTGCCGCTGGTCGTCGCGATCACCAGCCTCGGCGTCGAGCAGGGAAACATGCGCGAGTCGACCGCCGTGGCGCTCGTCACGGCGGCCGTGATCTCGGTGTTGGTGTTTCCGACGATCGCGATCGCGCTGCGCAAGGCCGGCGGGAGCCCGGCTCGGGGGGACCCCGCGCAGGCGGAGGCCGGCCTGGCGCCGGAGGCGGAGTCGCCCACCGATGCTGGCCTGGCGCCGGGGCAGGGAGGGTCAGCGCCCACCGATCCCGGGCTGGCGCCCGCCTGACGTTCGCCACGGGTCAGCGGACGCGGTCAAGCGCGTTCAGACGCCGCCAGAGCGCAAAGGATTTCGAAAACGGTGCACTAGAGTCCGCGCCCCGTGGCCCCCGATGCCGACACTCCCGCGATCAGCGCTCGCGACTGGCTTGCCGCCTTCTCGCAGCGGCTGAGCGTCGACGCCCCCACCGACGACGAGCTGAACGCGATCCTGGCTCTGGCCGGTGTGGCCGCGCACTCGTCCGAGCGGATCGCGGCACCGGTCGCCTGCTGGCTCGCCGCCAAGGCCGGGATCGGGCTCGACGAGGCGATGGTCCTCGCCCGCGAGGTGAGCGGCGAGTGAGCGAGCGCGAATACGACGTCGTCCTGTTCGGCGCCACCGGCTTCACGGGCGCGCTGACCGCCCAGTACCTGGCCCGGGCCGTCGCCGCCCCCGGCGCACCGGCGACCCGGTGGGCGCTCGCGGGGCGCAATCGCGGCAAGCTGGAGGCGGTCCGCAGCGGGCTAGCCGAGATCGATCCGGCCGCGGCGAAGCTCGCCCTGCTGGAGGCCGACATCAACGATTCGGCGGCGATCCGCGCGGTGGCGGAGTCCGCCAGGGTCGTGATCAGCACGGTCGGGCCCTACATCTTCTACGGCGAGCCGCTGGTGGCCGCCTGCGCCGCGGCGGGCACCGACTACGTCGATCTCACCGGCGAGCCCGAGTTCGTGGACCGGATGTGGCTCGGCTACCACGATCAGGCGCAGCGCAGCGGCGCGCGGCTGGTGCACTCCTGCGGCTTTGATTCGATCCCCTACGACCTCGGCGCGCTGTTCACGATCGGGCAGCTGCCCGAGGGGGTCCCGATCAGGCTCGCCGGCTACGTGCGGGCCGGTGGGACGTTCTCCGGCGGGACCTATCACTCGGCGATCAACATCATGGGCCGTCTGCGTCAGGGCGCGGTCGTCGCCCGCCAGCGCAAGAGGCGCGAGGCGCAGCCGCCGGCACGCAAGGTCAGGGGGGTCGCCGGCAAGCCGCATCGCTCGGCCGTGGCCGGCGGCTGGGTGCTCCCATTCCCCACCATCGACTCGCAGACCGTGCTGCGTTCCGCGCGGGCGCTCGATCGCTACGGGCCGGATTTCACCTACAGCCACTACCTGGTCGCCAAGCAGTTCCCGGTGATGGCCGGGCTGATGGCTGGGGCCGGCGCGGCGATCGCGCTGGCCCAGCTCCCACCAACCCGGAAGCTGCTGCTCAAGATCAAGGATCCCGGGGAAGGCCCGACGGCCCAGCAGCGTGAGCAGGGCTGGTTTACGGTGAAGTTCGCCGCGCGGGCTGGCGGCAGCGGGCGGATCGTGACCGAGGTCCGCGGGGGCGACCCCGGTTACGGCGAGACGTCCAAGATGCTGGCCGAGTCTGCGCTGTGCCTGGCCCACGACGATCTGCCCGAGCGAGCCGGTCAGCTGACCCCGGCGGTGGCGATGGGGCAGGCGCTGATCGACCGGCTGACCCGCGCGGGGATCAAGTTCGGCCGGCTCGAATAGGGTTTCACGCGTGGCGCTGACCCCCGTCCAGGCGATCAAGCTCTACCTCCACGACGGTTCCCGCACAGACATCGTCGCGGTCTCCTCGCCGCGGTTTCCGGTCTCCACTCCGGACGCGTTCATCGAGCTGGTGCTGGCGCAGGGTGCCGGCTTGGCGGCTGCCTGGAAGCTTCCGCGGTTCTTTGCGCGTCATCGTGAGGCGCTGCGGGCGTTGCCGGTGCTGGCGCCGACGCTGGCCGCGCCGGCCAGCTACGCCACGGTTCCGTACTACGCGATCCACGCGTTCGAATGGATAGACGCCGGAGGCGCGGGCCGCTGCGTCCGCTACCAGCTGTGGCCCGAGGTCACCCAGCGCAAGCCTGCGCCGTGGCAGGCGCGACGGCGAGCCGCCGACTACCTCCAGCAGGAGCTGGTGGCGCGCCTGCGGCGCGGGCCGATCCGCTTCACGCTTCAGCTCCAGCTGGCCGGCGAGGGGGACCCCACCGACGACCCAAGTGCAGCCTGGCCGAGACAGCGCCAGCGTGTGACCGCGGGCACGTTGGAGATCACCGAGCTGGAGGTCCAGCGCGAGACGGGCGACGACGTGCTGGTGTTCGATCCGACCCGGATCACGGCCGGGATCGAGCTCTCCGACGACCCGGTGCTCCAATTCCGCCGCGCCGTGTACTCCGAGTCGGTCGGGCGCAGGACGGCCTGAGCGATGGCGGCCAAGTGGACAGCGCGGGACATCCCCGATCAGCGCGGCCGCCTGGCTGTGGTCACCGGGGCCAACAGCGGCCTCGGACTGGTCACCGCGCGTGAGCTGGCGCGCGCCGGGGCGACCGTCGTACTCGGCTGCCGCAACCTGTCCAAAGGCGAGCAGGCGCTGGCGGCGATCCGCCAGGCCGCCCCGGCCGCAGACGTCTCGCTGGAGTCGCTGGACCTGGCCGCGCTGTCCTCGGTCCGTGAGTTCGCCGCCCGCGTTGGCGCCGCTCACCCGCGGGTGGATTTGCTGGTCAACAACGCCGGGCTGATGGCCCCGCCGCGGGGCACCACCGCCGACGGCTTCGAGACTCAGTTTGGGACCAATCATCTCGGCCACTTCGCGCTCACGGGTCTGCTGCTGGGCGCGCTGCTCGCCGCCCCGGCGCCACGCGTGGTGACGGTTTCCAGCGTGGCCCATCGAATCAGCACGATCAAATTCGATGACCTCCAGCGCGAGCGCCGCTACAACAACTGGCTGGCATACGGACAGTCCAAGCTCGCAAACCTGATGTTCTGCTTTGAACTGCAGCGCCGGGCCAGTGCCGCGGGCACCAGCTTGACGAGTCTCGCCGCCCACCCCGGATACGCGGACACCAACCTCCAGTTCGCCGGTCCCGTCAAGTTCTACGAGCGTCCGTTGATGGTGGTGGGAAAGCTCTTTGCTCAGAGCGCGGAGATGGGGGCGCTGCCGACGCTGTACGCCGCGACGACGCCGGAGCTTCCCGGTGGGTCGTTCGTCGGTCCTGACGGTCCGGCGGAGAGCCGTGGGTACCCGCACGTCGTGACCGCCGCAGGCAAGGCCTACGGCGAGAACGCGGGGCGGCGATTGTGGAACGTCTCAGAGGATCTGACCGGAGTGCATTATGAGTTCACGGCCCCGGCCCTGAAGTGACCGATCTGCGCTCCGATGGGCTGGCAGCGCTGGAATGGGCGGCGCGGTATCTGGAGCGGGTGGGGGAGCTGCCGGTGCTCGCCGAGGTCAAGCCCGGCGAGATCCGCGCCGCGCTGCCCAAGTCGCCGCCCGAACATCCCGAGCCATTCTCCGCCGTGCTCGAGGATCTCGATCGAGTGCTGCTGCCCGGTGTGACGCACTGGCAGCACCCGCGCTACTTCGCCTACTTCGCCACCAGCGCCACCGAGGCGGGGATCCTGGCCGAGATGCTGGCCGCGACGCTGAATTCGATCGCGATCCTATGGCGCACCGCGCCGGCCGCCACCGAGCTGGAGGGCGTCGTCCTGGACTGGGTGGCGGAGCTGCTGGGGCTGCCGGCGGATTGGCACGGGCACATCGAGGACACCGCCTCGATCTCGACGCTGACGGCGATCATCGCCGCCCGGGAGGCGACCGGCCGCGATCTGATCGTGTGCTCCGAGCAGGCGCACTCGGCGGCCGACAAGGCCGCGCGGATGCTGGGGATGAGGCTGCGCAAGGTGGCCTGCGACGAGGCGTTCCGGATCGACCCCGCCGCGCTGGGCGATCTGAGCGAGGCCGCTGTCGTCGTGGCTACGGTCGGCACGACCGCATCGACGTCGGTCGATCCGATCCCGGCGATCGCCGACGCCTGCGAGCGCGCGGGAACCTGGCTGCACGTGGATGCCGCCTACGCCGGCTCGGCGATGGTCTGTCCCGAGTTCCGCTGGGCGTTCGCCGGCGTGGAGCGCGCCGACTCGCTTGTCGTCAACGCGCACAAGTGGATGCTCACGCCGATGGACTGCTCGCTGCTGTGGACCCGGCGACCGGCCGATCTGCGCGCGGCGTTCAGCCTGATCCCCGAGTTCCTGCGCACCCCCGATGCCGAGGACGCGTTGTCGCTGAGCGAGTACGGGCCGGCGCTGGGCCGCCGCTTTCGCGCGCTGAAGCTGTGGGCGGTGCTGCGCTGCCACGGGCGCAGCGGCCTTCAGGAGCACATCCGCAGCGGCGTGCAGCTGGCCGCCGGGTTCGAACGGTGGGTGGCCGAGGAGCCCGGCTGGGAACTGTGCGCCCCGCGGCTCTTCTCGACCGTCTGCTTCCGGCTGGAGGGCGACGACGAGCGCAACCGCGCGGTGCTGGAGCGCGTCAACGCTTCCGGGGAGATCTTCATCTCCCACGCCGTGCTGGCGGGGCGCTACGTGCTGCGTCTGGCGATCGGCAACATCAGCACCACCGAGGCGGATGTCCAACGCGCCTGGGACGTACTGCAGCGCACGGCCGCAGAACTCTGAGCCGACACGGAAATCGACTTCGCCCGGGGCCATTTGGCTCTGCCAAATGCCCCAATTGAATTCGGCTCTGCCGAATTCAACAATGCCCCAAGGGAATTCGGCCCCTGGGCGAATTCAACGAAGCTCGGATGACGTCTTACCCAGCAGCGCTCGGGCGATGATCAGCAGCTGGATCTGCTGGGTGCCCTCGAACAGGTCGAGGATCTTCGCGTCTCGAGCCCATTTCTCCAACAGCTCGCCTTCCGCGTAGCCGGTGGCGCCGCACAGCGCGACGCAGCGCAGGGCCACGTCGGTGCCGGTGCGCCCCGCCTTGGCCTTGGCCATCGAGGCCTGAAGCGAGTTGGGCTTGCGGTTGTCGGCCATCCACGCCGCCTGCATCGTCAGCAGCCGGGCGGCCTCCCAGTCGGCTTCCATCGCGATGAACTCGGCCGCAGCCGCGCTCTGAACACACCCCGCCCGGTCGTAGTCGATCTCGATCCCCGCCGCCTCCAGATGTTCGCGGGTCAGCTCCAGGCAGGCGCGGGCCACCCCGATCGCCATCCCGGCCACCAGCGGCCGGGTGTTGTCGAAGGTCTGCATAACGCCGGCGAAACCCCGTTTGCCTTCGATCTCCGGGGCGCCCAGCAGGTTCCCCTTGGGCACGCGGCAGTCCTCCAGCCGGAATGCGGCGGTGTCCGACGCGCGGATCCCGAGCTTGTGCTCGAGGCGGTCGAGATGCAGGCCGGGATTGTCGCGTTCGACAACGAACGACTTGATCGCGCCGCGTCCCTGCTTGCGGTCGAGCGTGGCCCAGACGACGATCAGCTCGGCGCGGTCGCCGGAGGTGACGTAGATCTTCTCGCCGTTGAGCACGTATTCGTCGCCGTCAAGCTTGGCCGTGGTCCGGATCGCGGCAGAGTCAGACCCCGCCTCGGGCTCGGTGATCGCCATCGCCGCCCACTTGCCGCCGAAGCGCTTGAGCTGATCCTCGTCGGCGACGGCGGCAATCGCCGCCTGGCCGAGGCCCTGACGGGGCATCGCCAGCAGCAGCCCGACGTCGCCCCAGCACAGCTCGATCAGGCCCAGCAGGCTGGCCATGTTGCTGCCGTTGCGGTTGGCCTCCTCCCCGTCGCCGGAGCCCCCGTTCTGGGGTGGGTCCGAACGGGTACCGCCGACGCCGCCGGCGCCCGCCCCGCCCAGGGCGCCGCTCTCGTTCATGCCGTCGATCACCGCGGCGAGCATGTCGAGCTCCTTGGGGTAGGCGTGCTCGGCCTGGTCGTACTTGCGGGAGATCGGCCGGAAGACCTCGCGGGCGACCTGATGGGCCTGGCCGACCAGGCCGTTGAACTTCTTGGGGACCTCAAGATTGATCATCAGACCAACAGCGCTCCTTCCATCAGTCCCGCGGCGCGCAGATCCCGGTACCAACGCTCGACCGGATGCTCCTTGACGTAGCCGTGACCGCCGAGCAGCTGCACGCCCTGGGAGCCGATCGTCATGCCGCGCTCTGCGCACAGCCGTCGGGCGAGCGCCACCTCCCGTGAAAAGGTCTGATCGCCGTCGACGCGGGCCGCCGCGCGGTAGGTGGCCAGCCGCATCCCCTCGAGCTCGATCGCGATGTCGGCGACGGCGAAGGCGACCGCCTGGCGGTTGGAGATCGACTCCCCGAACGCCGTGCGGTCCTTGACGTAGGGGATCACGTAGTCGAGCACCGCCTGTGCGGCGCCCACCGCCAGAGCGCACCAACCGAGGCGAGCGAGTGCGACGCACTCAGCGAAAACGCCGCGCCCACCCCCTCCCAGCAGTGCGCCCGCGGGAAGCTGGACAGCTTTGAAGATCAACCTGCCGGTCGCCGCCGCTCGCAGGCCCATCGCCGGCTGGGGCTCGACACTGATCCCGCGCGTTTTTGACTCGACCAGGAACAGTGCGGGCCCCTGGCCGTTGAGCTCGGCTGCCACCACGAACAGCTCGCCGTCGGCGGCGCGCGGAACCAGCGCCTTGACGCCATCCAGGACATATCCTCCGTTGGCCGGCCGGGCCGTCGTCTGGAGCGCGAACGGATCGAACAGGGGCTGGGGCTCGATCACCGCCAGCGCGCCGGCGGGGACGTTCTGGCCGACGAACTCGGGCAGATAGGTGGCCTGCTGCTCGGCATCGCCCCACAGGCTGAGCGCCGTGGACACCGCGGCCGGCGCCAGGCAAGCCAGCGCGATCCCCAGGTCGCCGCCTGCCAGCGCCTCGCTCATCAGCACCGAGGTGACCGCCGACCGTTGCTCCACGGCTCCGCCCAATGCCTCGGGCACGCCGATCATCGTCAGGCCCAGCTCGCTGGATTGCGCCAGCAGCTCGGCCGGCGCCGCGCATTGATCGTCGGCGGCGCGCGCGGCCGGGCGCAGCTGCGCCAGCGCGAAGTCGCGTACCGATTCGCTCAGCATCTGCTGCTCGTCGTCGGGGGTCAGGTCGAACAGGTCGCTGTGGCGGCCCTTGGGCTGACGAGCGGGCCGGGACAGGCGCTGGGCGGCCACGAACGTCCGTCCGGCCGTGGCGGCCGTGCGCATCGTCGTCTTGGAGGCGCCGTGGAGCAGGCGCTCAGTCGGCTGGCGGAGGCCGAAACGATCGATCGCCGGGGAGCCCGCCAGGCGGTTCAGCGCCCGCAAGCCGATGGCCCTGCCGCGCTCGGAGAGGTTCGGCTGCATGGACATGCGGGGAACATATCACGATTTGTTGTGACGTCGATCCATGTAATGCTGAACGGCAACGTATATCTGAGCCGTTGCGGGCGCTCTTACACAGTTCTTATGAGCTGCTCGTCATGCTGGTCGCATGCGCGTGTTGATTGCTGAGGATGAGTCGCGCCTGGCGGACGCGATCGCCCGCGGACTGCGGCGGCAGGGAATGGCCGTCGACCTGGCTCCCGACGGCGAGCAGGCGCTGGTCAAGGCCCGCGTGGTGCGCTACGACGTCCTGGTGCTGGATCGCGACCTCCCGGGCGTGCACGGCGATGAGGTCTGCCGCGCCGTGCGCGGCGAGCGCCCGGAGACCGGCATCCTGATGCTGACCGCGGCCGGGACGCTGGAGGACGTCGTCGAAGGACTTTCGCTCGGCGCCGATGACTACCTGGCCAAGCCGTTCCGCTTCGCCGAGCTGGTGGCCCGGATCCACGCGCTCGCTCGGCGCTCGACGCCAAGCCGGCCGCCGGTGCTGCATCACGGTGACCTGGAGCTAGATCCGGCGCGCCGGCAGCTGACTCGCGCGGGCACCCAGATCGACCTGGCGCGCAAGGAGTTCGCGGTGCTCGAGGCGCTGATGGGGGCGCAGGGGGCCACGGTGTCGGCCGAGGAGCTGCTGGAGCGCGTGTGGGACGAGCACACCGATCCTTTTACCAACGTGGTCCGGATGACGATCATGACCCTGCGACGCAAGCTCGGCGAGCCCGCCGTCGTGGAGACCGTGATCGGGGTCGGCTACCGGATGGCCTGATGTCAGTCGGCCGGCCGAGATGGCGGTGGCTCCGGGCGCGAAGTCTGCGTCGCCACGGTCCCGCCCCGAAGATCAGCCTTCGCCTGACCGCGATCTACGGGCTGGTGTTCTTGATTACCGGCGCGGTGCTGCTGACGATCGGCTACCTGCTGGTCAGCAACAACATCCGCGCCCATCACGCGTTCCAAACGCAGCTGCGCCAGCTCGGGATCACGCCACGGGTACGGCCGCCGTTTGCGTTCCCGTTCGACTCGGCGGAGGCGAAGGTGGCGCGCGCCATCCAGCAGCAGCTGGTCGGCGACGCGCTGCACCGGCTGCTGATCGAGTACGTGGTGGCGCTTGGGGTGATGACGATGATCGCCGTCGGCACCGGTTGGCTGCTGGCCGACCGCGCGCTGCGGCCGCTGCGCCACATCACCGCCACGGCGCGGCGCGTGTCGGGCGAGAACCTCGGTGAGCGGATCGCCCTCGACGGTCCCGCCGACGAGCTCAAGGAGCTGGCCGACACATTCGACGGCATGCTCGCGCGCCTCGACGGCGCGTTCGCCAGCCAGCGCCACTTCGTCGCCAACGCATCGCATGAGTTGCGCACGCCGCTGGCGATCATCCGCACCGAGGTCGACGTCACGCTGGCCGACCCGCAGGCCAATGTGCAGGAGCTGCGGGACATGGGCGAGGCGGTGCGCGACACCGTGGATCGCTGCGAGCGGCTGATCTCCAGCCTGCTGCTGCTGGCGCGCAGCGAGGGTTCGGTCGGGCCCGAGGAGCCCGTCGACCTGGCGTCGCTGGCGGGCGACTGCATCACCGACCTACACGCGCGCGGGCAGGAGGCGGGGGTCGACATCGAAGCCGATCTGCACCCGGCGTGGACACGAGGCGAGCCCGGCCTGCTGGAACGGATGATCGCCAACCTGCTCGACAACGGGATCCGCCACAACGAGCGCGGCGGCCACCTAGAGGTCAGCACGCGGGTGCGCGACGGGCGCGTGGAACTGCTGGTCGCCAACGGCGGCCCCAGGATCGGCCCCAGCGACGCCGAACGCCTGACCGAGCCGTTCCGGCGCCTGGACCGCTCGGTCGAGGGATTCGGGCTCGGACTCCCGATCGTGCGCTCGGTCGCGCTGGCACACGGCGGCAGCGCCAACGTCACGGCCCCGGAATCGGGTGGCCTGGAGGTGAGGGTGTCGCTCCCGGCGTTGCCCACGGCGGCGGAGCCGGCGCCGGCCAATGTTTTCGTTTCAAGAAGGCCCGGCGCGCTTACAAAGAGCTGACGGTTTCGGCGCTACAAACTCTCTTACCGCATTTTTCGGCGCTACAAACCTCCTTACGGGATTTCGGCGCTACACACCGTCTTTACCGCACCATCCTGTTAGGGAGTCGACTTCTTGATGTCATCCGTATCTACGTCTTCGTTGCGACGCCGCGTGCTCGCACGCTGCGCGCTCGCGCTCGTAAGCGCGATCGTGCTGAGCGCCTGTGGTTCCTCATCCACCACCAGCAGCAGCGCCAGCGCCAGCGCCGCCGCGGGCGGTGGGGCGAGCTCGGGCTCGTCGAGCTCGACCTATGAAGCCCGTCTGAACTACGCCAAGTGCATGCGTTCCCACGGCGTCAACGTGCCCGATCCTTCGGCCAACGGCGGCCCGGCCGGCGGCGCCGGTGGCGGGGGCGGCTTCCGTGCCCTGCGCAGCAGCCCGAACTTCCAGTCGGCCAGCACGGCGTGCGCGAAGTATCGCTCCAAGGCGTTCGGCTTCGCCAACATCAGCCCGGCCCAGCGCGCCCAGTTACAGCAGGAATTGGTCAAGTTCGCCGAGTGCATGCGCTCGCACAGCATCGACATCCCGGACCCGAGCACCAGCGGCGGGGGCGGCTTTGGGATCTTCCGCTCGATCCCCTCCAGCGAGCGCAACAGCCCAGCGTTCCAGACGGCGCTCAAGGCCTGCTCCAGCTCGCTGCCCCGGTTCGGGCGGGGCGGCGCCGGCGGAGGTCCCCCAGCTGGCGGAGGTACCCCGGGTGCCTAGCGCCGGCGCAGGTCAGGTCCTCGGCGCGATCGCGCGTCTGATGACCGGGCGCCGGCTGGCCACGGCGCTAAGCGCGATCGGTGCGACGGCGCTGGTGACCGGGGCGGTCGTGGCCACCGAGCTGCCCGGGTCCAGCCGTGGCGCGGCCCCGGCCGGGAAGGCCTCCGGCGCGACCACCGTACAGCGGCGCGACCTGGTGGCAACCGATACGGAGTCGGGCACGCTCAGCTACGCCAATCCGCAGACGGTGTTCAACCGCGTCAGCGGGACGATCACCTCGCTGCCGGCGATCGGTCGAGTGATCAAGTCCGGCCAGACGCTGTACCGCGTGGACGGATCGCCGGTGGTGCTGTTCAACGGCACGGTTCCCGCATACCGCGACCTGACCGCCGGGGTCACCGACGGACTCGACGTGCAGCAGCTCAAGCAGAACCTGATCGCGCTCGGGTTCGATCCCGAGCATCAGATCACGGTGAACCAGATCTTCGATGCCGCCACCACGGCGGCCGTGGAGCGCTGGCAGGCAGCGCTGGGGGAGACCGAGACCGGCACGGTCACGCTCGGCCAGATCGTGTTCATGCCTGGCGCCCAGCGGATCACCTCTGTCGACACTGTGCTCGGTTCGACCGGAGGCGCCTCCTCAGGCGCGAGCTCGGGCGCCAGCGCCGGCACGAGCCTGACGCCGTTGGCGCCCCGGGCGCAGTTCGTCAGCCTGACGACCACCAGCACCACGACGGGTGCACCGGCGGCGGGCGCCGGGACGGGGGCGGGATCGAGCCCTGGGACCGGCGCGGGAGCTGGTACTCGGGCGGGAGCCGGCGCAGGTCCGGCCGTCTCAAATGCCGCCGACGCAGTGTGCCCCGCGCCGGGTGCATCCTCGCCGACCGGCACCACCACGACGACGACGACCACCACGGCCACGACGCCGACCGGCACGAGCACGACCCCCACCTGTGACACCGCCGGCTCGAACGCAACGACCACAACAACCACCACTGCGCCGAACACCTTGATCACCGCCGGCACCCGGAGCCCCGGCTCGGCGAAGTCGGGCAGCCGCAACCCCTCCCAGGAGGCCGTGCTGCTGGCGCTGCTGAAGGCCGAGACACTCGAGCTGAAGAAGACGCTGTCGTCGTCGCGCTCTTCGACGAGCAGTACCGGGAGCAGCGGCACGGGGAGCAGCGGATCACGCAGCGCCACCACCGGCACCGGCTCGAGTGGTAGTCGCAGCACCGGCGCGAGCACCGCGGCGGTCAGCGCCGGCGCATCCTCCAGCGGCGGCTCCGCGACCTCGGGCACCTCCGGCACCGCGTCCGCGGGCTCATCTGCCCAGGCGATCCTGCAGACGACGTCCAACCAGCTCGTCGTGACCGTCCAGCTCGACGCGACCAAACAGAGTGAGGCGGTCGTTGGCGAGCCGGTCAGCGTCCAGCTCCCCAGCGGCGGCACGGTGGGCGGCCGGATCACGCAGGTCAGCGCCATCGCGCAGAGCTCCAGCAGCTCCAGCAGCAGCGGCACGGCCTCGGGGTCAGGCAGCAGCTCGTCCAGCGCCCCGTCGGCGACGATCCCGGTCACGATCAAGATCATCGGCCGCCACCCGGTAAGCGGCCTGGATCAGGCGGCGGTCAGCGTGAACTTCGAGCAGCAGGTGGAGAAGAACGTGCTGTCGGTTCCTGTCACCGCGCTGCTGGCCACCGCCGGCGGCGGGTACGCGGTTCAGGAGGCCGGTACACCGCATCGGTTGCTCGCCGTGACGCCCGGACTGTTCGCCGCCGGAGACGTGCAGATCTCGGGGGCCGACATCTATCCCGGTCTGCAGGTCACCGACTCCCAGGGATGAGCTCCGAGCCGGGCGTGAACGACGCCACGCCAGGGGTTGCCAGCTCAGCCCCGGTGCCTGCGCGCAGCGTGCCGGAGGACGCCGCCGTCCGCGCGAGCGGCGCGCCTGACGACGCAGCGCTGCTGCTCCGCGACGTGGTCAAGGAGTATTCGGGCGGAGTGCATGCGCTCAGCCATGTGAGCGTTGAGATCCCGGCCGGCGACCGGGTGGCGGTGGTGGGGCCTTCGGGCTCGGGCAAGACGACGATGCTGACGATCCTCGGCACGCTGGAGCGGCCGACCAGCGGCGAGGTGCTCATCGCCGGGCGCGACACGCTCCACGCCTCCGATGCCGAGCTGTCAGGACTGCGCGCGCACGAGATCGGCTTCGTCTTCCAGGGCTTCCATCTCCAGGAGGGCATGAACGCCCTGGACAACGTCGCCACCGGGATGCTGTACACGGGCGTGCCACTGAAGGCGCGTCGCGAGGCCGCGCGGGTCGCGCTGGCGCGCGTCGGCCTCGGCCACCGGCTGACCCATAAACCGACACAGCTGTCCGGTGGAGAGCGCCAGCGGGTGGCGATCGCGCGAGCGCTGGCCAAGCAGCCAATCATCATCCTCGCCGACGAGCCGACCGGAAACCTGGACACCAAGTCCGGTGCCGAGGTGCTGGAGCTGCTGCACGAGCTCGCCTCCGAAGGCGCGACGCTGGTGCTGATCACCCACGACGAGCACATCGCTGACACGTTCCCGCGCCGGATCCTGATGCGCGACGGCGAGATCGTGGGAGATGAACAGCGATGAGCGCCGGCGCGCTGCGCAGGCCGCTGCGGCCCCGTCCCCGGCCGCGCGCACGCAAGGCCGCCGAGAAGGCGCGGATGGCGCCCCGCGAGCTGTTCTGGGTCGCGCTGCAGGGCCTGCGGACACGCCGCCTGCGCGCCGCGCTGTCGGCGCTGGGGATCGCTATCGGGATCGGGGCGATGGTCGCCGTGGTCGGCGTGTCAGCCTCCAGCCAGGCGACGCTGCTGGCCCAGATCGACAGCCTCGGGACCAACCTGCTGACGGTCACGCCCGGGACCACGTTCCTCGGCTCCGGCGAAGTGCTGCCCGACACCGCTGTGGGGACGATCAATCACATGGCGGCCGTGACGCGGGCGTCCGCCGTCTATCAGGTCTCCGGCGCCAACGTCCTGCGGACCCCTTACGTTCCCGCCGAGCAGACCGGGGGTATCGGCGTGGACGCCGCCGATCTCGGGCTGCTCAGCGCGGTCAGCGGCAGCCTGGCGTCGGGCCAATTCCTCAACGCGGCCAGCGAGAACTACCCGACGGTCGTGCTGGGAGCGCAGGCCGCGAGCACGCTCCAGATCCAGAACGTCAACGGTCACATCCAGGTGTTCCTCGGCGGCACCTGGTTCAACGTGATCGGCGTGATGAAGCACGTTGTCCTCGATCCTGGTCTGGACAGCACGGTGTTCGTCGGCCTGCCCGTCGCTGAGCGCCTGTTCCAGACCCAGCCCAACCCGTCTGAGATCTACGTACGCGCCAACGTAAACTCGGTCACGCAGGTCTCGAGCCTGCTGGCGCCGAGCGCCGACCCGCAGAATCCTGACGGCGTGACAGTCAGCCGCCCGTCAGACGCGCTCCAGGCTCGGGCCGACGCCAAGGGTCAGTTCACGACGCTGCTGCTCGGACTGGGCGCCGTGGCGCTCCTGGTCGGCGCGATCGGGATCGCCAACATCATGGTCATCTCCGTGCTCGAGCGCCGCGGTGAGATCGGCCTGCGCCGCTCGCTGGGCGCCACCCGGCGTCACATCAGCACCCAGTTCCTGGCCGAGTCGGCGCTGCTGGCCGCGCTGGGCGGGATCGCCGGTCTGGCCCTGGGTGCGCTGGCGACGTGGATCTACTCGCTCTCACAGCACCAGCCGATGGTCGTGCCCGTCTACGCGCTGATCGCCGCCCCCGCGGCGGGATTTGTGATCGGGGCGCTGGCCGGGCTCTACCCGGCCACCAAGGCGGCGCGCCTGAGCCCAACCGAGGCGCTGCGGACCTCCTGAGGTCCGTGCAGGTCTCCCGCGATCGGCCGCGCGTGGCCGCGATTGACGGCGCGTGGCCGCGGTCGTGGGGCATCGGCTTTGCGTGCTTTACGGAGAGCTGATGCCCAATTGCCTACCCTCGCTGAGATGTCGCGTGGGTGTCCTGAAACTGGAGGCACCGGACGGCGAGGTCGAGGCATCCCCGTGCCTCCTCGTCGGTCTGACTGCCTCCGGACGTCCGCCGATTGCGACGAACGTGCGCCTCGTCGCAGGCGGGAGCAAAGACTCTCCGCATCCTGGGGGACCGGCGGCGGCTCGGGCAATGACTCCCGTTCGGGCATGCCCGCCGGTCCTCAGGACATCTGCTGGCGGCGCTCACCTCTGAGCCGCTGACGGCTGGGTCGACGACGGCCGCGATGCTGACCGGGTCGCTGACCTTGGCGTCGGCGGCCGAATGCGGCGGCGGTGACGTATCCGGCGGCCGCCAGCCCAATGATCGCGCTGCTCGGCGGCAGCGACGGCACCTCGTAGCTGAGCGCCAGGCCGGCCCACATCGCCGCCAGCGCGAATCCGGTCGACAGCGCCAGTCCCCGGTACGGCCGGGCGGTTAGCGAAGCCGCGGCGCCGGCCGGGGCGGCGATCAGCCCCAGCAGCAGTAGCGCCCCGACCGCCTGCGTGCTCTCGGCGGTAACGACGGCCAGGACCAGCAGGAAGGCGATGCCGAGCAGCCTCACCGGAACCCCGCGAATGGTGGCCAGCTCCGGATCCAGCGTCGAGAGCAACAGTGGCCGGGCCGCGGCCAGAACCAGCGCCGTGCAGAGCGCCGCGATCACCGCTGCCAGCCACGACGCGCTGGTGCTGAGCGAGTAGATGGAGCCGAACAGCGCGTTGGCGCTGGTGACCCCGCCGGCTCCGCCGGCGCTGGTCGCCAGCACCGCCAGCAGCAGCACCCCGAGCCCGAGGATCCACGCGAACACGGTGCCGATCACCACGTCGTCGGCCTGGGCGCGGCGTCCCAGCACGCCCATCGCGCCGGCCAGCGCCAGCGTGAGCACGAACAGGCCCAGGCGCTCGTCGAGGCCGAGCGCCGCGGCGGCGATCGCGCCCACGAACGCCACATGGCTGAGCGCGTCGCCGGCGAACACCTGCCCGCGCAGGACCACGAACCAGCCAATGGTTCCGCAGGCCAGCGCGATGAAAGTACCGGCCAGGTACGCGTTGCGGATGAACTCGTGGGCGAACATCAGCGGCGCCGGCTCAGCGCCCACCGTCCGAGGCGAAGCGCCAGGTAGAGCCCGAACGCGAACGTGGTCAAAAAGAAGCCGGCCGGGTAGATCGAGAAGTAGGCGACGCCGAGGCCAAGCCAGGCGATCAGCAGGCCGAAGCCGACGCTCAGTGCCAGACCGGCGCCCGGCCGCGTCGTGATCAACTGCGCGCTCGCCGCCGGGGCGACGAGGAGCGCGAACACCAGCAGCGCACCGGTGATCTGGCTGGTGGCGGCGATCGCCAGGGCCAGGATCAGCAGGAAGGCCAGGTCCAGCCGGGTGACGGGCACGCCGCCGGCGCTCGCCGCGTCGGGGTCGACGCTCGCGTACATCAGCGGCCGCCCCAGCACCGCCAGCGCGCCGAGGGCTGCGGCGGCGACGATCGCCAGCACCAGGACCTGGCTCTGGGTGACACCCAGGAAGGTGCCGAACAGGAGCGTCTCCGGTCCGCCCAGCACCGCCTGATCGAGCGACAGGAACAGGAACCCGGCGGCCAGGCCGGTCGCCTGAACGGTGCCGATCGCGGCTGTCTCACGCCCGCGGTCGTCGCCCGTGGCGCGACGCCCTGAGCCGGCGATCGCCAGTGCCGCGCCGCTGCAGGCCAGGTAGTAGCCCAGCGCTGCCGGCAGCCCGGCCAGCGCCGCCCCGGTGGCGCCCGGGAACGCCATCACCGACAGCGTGTGACCGGCGAAGCTCTGGCGGCGCAGAACCATGTACCAGCCGACCACGGCGGCGAGCACGGCGACGATCGTGCCCGCCTCCAGGGCGTGGACCATGAACGGGAAGCTCAGCAGCTGGCGTACGTCAGAGACCAGGTCAAGCGACAGCGTGGGGTTGGCGTTCATTGCGGCAGGTGACGGTGGCCGTGGTGATGTGGCGCCTCGGGCTGGCCGACGACGACCAGACGCCCGTCGCTGGTGCGCAGCACCTCGATCGGGGCTCCGTACAGGGCGCTCAGCCCGGGCGCGGTGATCACCTCCTCCACACCTCCCACCAGCGCCCGGCCGCCCCCGAGGTAGACGACGCGATCAAGGTATCCCAGCAGCGGGTTGACGTCATGGGCGACCAGCAGCACCGCGACCTGCTCGGCGCTGCAGACGCGTCGTACGAGCGCGGTCACCGCAGCCTGGTTAGGGAGATCGAGGCTGTCGAGCGGCTCATCGAGGATCAGCAACTCCGGGCGTCTGACCAGCGCGGCGGCGATCAGCAGCCGCTGCTGCTCACCGCCGGAGAGCTCGCCGATCGGCCGGGCCGCGTAGTCGCCGGCGCCGACCAGCTCGATCACCTCGTGCACGCGCGCACGCTCTGAGTGCCGGCGTTGGCGCGCCCGTCCGGTGAGCGCGATGGGAATGCCCCAGCGTGCGCCGTCGAGGCCCAGGCGGATGAGATCGATCCCCCGCACGCGGATAGCCTGATCGAGGCCACGTCGTTGGGGCAGGTAGCCGATCTGACCGCGGGCCTGCTGGGGCGATCGGCCCAGCACGGTCACCGAACCTTCGCTGACGGGCACCAGGCCCAGGATCGTGCGCATCAGCGTCGACTTCCCGGCTCCGTTGGGTCCGAGTACGGCGACGAATTCACCGCGCGCGATGCTCAGCGACACCTGGTTGAGGATCGGCGTGGCGCCGAGCGTCACACTCGCGCCGCTGAGCCGCACCGCCGCCGGTTCCGCGGTGTCCGCGGTGCCTGCGGGGTCGGGCCCGGGTGACGGGTGGAGATCGGAGCCCGGACAGGCGTTCATCGTCCCGTGGCCTGATGGAGCGCCCGCGCGATCCCCTGCAGCTGGGCGACCTGCCATTGCTCGAACGTCGCGCCGGCCGGCGTCAGGGTCTCGGTCACGGTCGCGATCGGGATCCCGTGCGAGCGCGCGAGCCCGTTGAGCTGCTCGACGTCCGGCGTCACGTTCTGCGAGTTTAAGATCCAGACCTTGACCGCGTGATCGGTCAGCTGCCGTTGCGCGGCCGAGGTGTCTGCCGCCGTGGCCTCGGTGCCCTCGCTAACCGCCTTCATGAAGCCAGGCGGCGTGACCAGGCGCAGTCCGAGGGCCGGAGCCTGCAGCGCGAAGATGCTCTCCGAGGCGCCGACCGGGGTGCCGCCGTACTGCGCTCTGATCCGCGCGATCAGCGCGTGGTAACGGGCCAGGTCACGGGATTGGAACAGACTCGCCCTATGGGTGAAGAAGGACGCGTCGCCTGGGTCCAGGCGCTTCAGGTCAGACGTAATCGCGTTCGCGACGACGTCGACGTCCGCGGGGTCATACCAGCGGTGAGGGTTGTCCCCGTCGGCCAGTCTTAGCAGCTGTCCGACCGTCAGCACCGCCCGGCCGGCTACCGGGTTGGCGGCCAGCAGCCGCGGCACCCAGGGGTCATAGCCGACGTCGTTGACGATCGCCAGTTGCGCCTCGGCCAGCGCGCGGGCGTCAGCGGGGACCGGCTCGTAGGCGTGGGGGTCCTGCGCCGGGTTGGAGATGATGCTGCTGACATCCGCCCTGGCGCCGCCGAGCTGTGCCGCGATGCTGCCCCAGAAGCTCTCGGCCGCCACGATCCGAACCGTGCCCGGACGGGCGGCGGTCGCGATCCCGCCGGCGGCACAGCCAGCCAGCGCGAGCGCGAGGCCGGTGGTCACGATCGCCAGGACGGCGCTCAGCGGGAACGCGGAGGGGGCGTTTGTGAGGCGCGGCACGGGCGGAATCCTAGCAAAGGTGAGACTGATTCCTATTCCTGTAATCGCCGGTCTAGGCGCTACCCTTGAGAATCGCGATGCCAGTGAGCGACAAGACTGACTGGGGCGAGCACGTCCGCACCGTGCTCGCCGGGGCAGGACTCAAGCGGGGCGGCGCCCGCGAGCGGATCGTGGCCTTGCTGGCCGGCCAGCCGTGCGCGCTGAGCGCGGTGGAGATCGAGAATGCACTCCGCAGCCAGGGTCGCTCCACCGGCCGGGCGAGCATCTATCGCGTGCTGGATCTGCTGGTCGAGTACGGGCTGGTGGAGCGCGTCGAGGTGGGGGACGGTCAGGCGCGCTTTGAGCGTGTGCGTCCGGGCGGCGATCATCACCATCATCTGGTGTGCGAGCGGTGCGGGCGGCTGGTCGCGTTCGACGACCCGGGGCTGGAGCGCGCGATCGACCAGCTCTCAGAGCGGCTCGGGGTCCGCGTGGAGAGCCATGACGTGCTTCTGCGCGGCGCGTGCAAGAAGTGCGGTTGACGGGCGGCGCGGTCGGTCACCAAGTGTCGACGTAGGGCCGGCGCTTGCCCGGCCGCGTCCACCACCCGCCGGTGCGCTGATCGAACAGCATCCTGAGCCAGCGGCGCGTATCGGCCGGATCGATCACGTCGTCGATCTCGAAGTAGGCGGCCATGTTGACTCCCTGGCCGCGCTCGTAGGCGGCCGCGACGGCGCCGTCGAAGGCCTGGCTGCGTTCCGTCTCGTCGTCGATCGCCTCGAGCTCGCGGCGCATGCCCAACTTCACTGCCCCTTCCAGGCCCATCGCGCCGAACTCGGATGTCGGCCAGCCGACGGTGAACAGCGGCTCCTTGAAGCCGCCTCCGGCCATCGCCTGGGCACCGAGTCCGTAGCCCTTGCGCAGCACCACGGTGCCGGTCGGTACCTGGAGGTTGGCGCCGGTCACGAACATCCGTGCAAAGTGGCGCACGGTGGCGGTGCGCTCGGCATCTGGGCCGACCATGAACCCCGGCGTGTCGCAGAGGAAGGCGATCGGGAGCTCGAACGCGTCGCACAGCACCATGAACCGGGCGGCCTTGTCGGCCGCGTGGGCGTCGATCGCGCCGCCCAGGTGCGAGGGATCGTTGGCCACGACGCCCAGCGGGCGGCCGTCAAGACGGGCCAGCGAGGTGACGATGCCGGCGCCGAATCCGCGGCGCAGCTCGAGCACGGAGTCCTGATCGAAGAGCCCGTCGATCACCGTCCGCACGTCGTAGATGCGTTTGCGATTGGCCGGGATCAGCCCGCGGAGCAGCTCTTGGTCTGGCACGGCCGCCGGCTCAGGCGGCTCGGCGTGGCGGCGAAAGTAGCTGAGATAGCGCTTGGCCATCTGGGTCGCCGCGCGATCGTCGGCGACTCTGAGGTCGACCACGCCGTTGGCCTCCTGCATGTCGATCGGCCCGACATCGCCGGGAGCGTGGACGCCGAGTCCGCCGCCCTCGATCATCGCCGGGCCGCCCATCCCGATACTTGAGTCCTCGGTCGCGATCACCACGTCGCAACACCCCAGCAGCGCCGCGTTGCCGGCAAAGCAGTATCCCGAGGCGATTCCCACCAGCGGCACCAGGCCGCTCAGGCGGGCAAACAGGGCGAACGCGCGACAGTCCAGGCCCGCCACGATCGGCCAGTCGACGTCGCCGGGGCGCCCGCCGCCGCCCTCGGCGAACATCACCACCGGCAGCCGGCGGCGTTCGGCTAGCTCGAACAGCCGGTCCTTCTTCTGATGGTTGCGCATTCCCTGCGTCCCGGCCAGGACCGTGTAGTCATAGGACATCACCACGCACGACTCGCCGTCCACGTCGCCGACGCCGGCCACCAGGCCATCGGCGGGTGTGCGGGCGATCAGCTCGTCCTTGGGCCGGCGGCGCTCCTGAGCCGCGAACATCAGCGGCCCGTATTCCACGAACGTGTCGGCGTCGACGAGCTCGGCCAGGTTCTCCCGCGCGGTCCGGCGGCCGCGCTCGTGGCGCCGGGCGACGGCGTTAGGGCGGGCCGCGTCAAGTCCGAGCGCGTGGCGCTCGATCACGGCTCGGAGGTCGGCACGATCGCTGTCGGGCTCTGGCTGCGGGCGGTGTCCACCCGCTGTACCGGTCTCGATGCCCGAAATTACCACCGCCAGTAGCTGGCCCGCCTGCACCGTGTCGCCGACTGATACCTCCAGGCGGGACACCACGCCGTCGCACTCGGCCAGCACCTCGTGCTCCATCTTCATTGCCTCGATCACCACCAGCGGCGCACCGGCGCTGATCCGCTCGCCCGAACCGCGGGCGACGGAGATGACCGTGCCGGCGAACGGCGCGACGAGTGGGAGCTCAGGGGAGGTCGTCACCGCGAGATCATCCCGCAAGCCGCGGTCGCGGCCGGCCTGACGGTATGCCGGTTCCTACCGTCGCTCGGCCCCTGAGGGTCAGTCGGCCCGATCCGTCAGCTGTGGCGATTGTCTCCGGCGTCACTTGGGTGCAGCGCAGATTTGGGGAATACTGCCCGGCATGGGTAACGCGCCCGAACTGCTGTGGACGCCGACCGAGCAGCGCATCGAGCGCGCGGCGATCACCCGCTACGCCGACTGGCTGGCGCAGACACGCGGATTGCGCTTCGACGGCTACCACGACCTCTGGCAGTGGTCGGTAGACGACATCGACGCATTCTGGGAGTCGGTGGTGGAGTACTTCGACGTGCGCTTTGAGACGCCCGGCTCAGGTGTGCTCGGCGACCGGACGATGCCCGGAGCGCAGTGGTTCCCCGGCGCCCGACTGAGCTACGCCGAGCACACCTTCCGCGCCAAGCGCGACGAGGACGTGGCGATCTTGCATGCGTCCGAACTGCGTGAGCTCGACGAGTGGACCTGGGGGGAGCTGCGCGCGCAGACCGGGGCGATCGCCGCCGGCCTGCGGGCCCTGGGGGTGAACGAGGGCGATCGCGTCGCGGCCTACATGCCCAACATCCCTGAGACGGTGGCGGCCTTCCTGGCCTGCGCATCGATCGGCGCGGTGTGGTCCTCCGCGGCGCCGGAGTTCGGGGCCCGCAGCGTGATCGACCGCTTCGCTCAGATCGAGCCCAAGGTCCTGCTGGCGATCGATGGCTACCGCTACGGGGGTAAGGACTTCGATCGCCGCGAGGTGGTCAAGGACGTCGCCGCCGAGATCCCGTCGCTGGAGCGCGTGGTGACGCTTGGCTACCTGGACGGCTCGGGCTGGGAGGACGGCTTCCTGGATTCCTCGGGTTCCGAGCTCCAGTTCGCGCCCCTGGCCTTCGACCATCCGCTCTGGGTTCTCTACAGCTCCGGCACGACCGGCCTGCCCAAGCCGATCGTCCACGGCCAGGGCGGGATCCTGGTCGAGCAGCTCAAGAAGATGCACCTGCACATCGATGCCCAGGCCGGCGACCGGGTGTTCTGGTTCTCCACGACGGGCTGGATGATGTGGAACTTCCTGGTCGGAGTGCTGATGACCGACGCGGCGATCGTGCTGTTCGACGGTAACCCCGGATATCCGGATCTCGGCACGCTCTGGGATCTGGCCGAGCAGGCGCGGGTCACCTGCTTCGGTACCAGCGCGGCGTTCATCGCCTCGTGCATGAAGGCTGGTGTGGAGCCCGCCGCTGGGCGAGACCTGAGTGCTCTGAACGCGGTCGGGTCGACCGGCTCGCCGCTCTCGCCGGAGGGCTTTCGCTGGATCTACGACCAGCTCGGGTCCGACACGTGGCTGTTCTCGACCTCCGGCGGTACCGACATGTGCACCGCCTTCGTGGGCGGCGTGCCGACGTTGCCCGTCTACCTCGGTGAGCTGCAGGCGCGCAGCCTGGGCGCCAACGTCCAGGCCTGGGACCCTTCCGGTCAGGCGCTGATCGACGAGGTGGGGGAGCTGGTGATCACCGAGCCGATGCCCTCGATGCCGATCTTCCTGTGGGGCGACGAGGACGGCTCGCGGCTGTACGACAGCTACTTTTCGATGTACGACGGGATCTGGCGCCACGGCGACTGGATCGAGATCACCTCCCGCCAGACGGCGATCATCTACGGCCGCTCGGACTCGACGATCAACCGCGGCGGCGTGCGAATGGGCACGAGCGAGATCTATCGCGTCGTGTTGGCGGTCGATGAGGTCGTCGATGCCCTGGTGGTCGACCTGCCGCGCGCGGGAACCGACGGCTGGATGCCGCTGTTCGTGGTGCTCGGCGACGACGCTGAGCTGGACGACGATCTGATCTCCCGGATCCGGCGGCGGATCCGCGAGGACTGCTCCCCCCGCCATGTTCCGGACGAGATCCGCCAGATCGCCGAGGTGCCGCGAACGTTGTCGGGCAAGGTTCTGGAAGTCCCGGTCAAGCGGATCCTGTCGGGCACGGACCCCGAGCAGGCAGCCAGCCGCGAGTCGCTGGCCAACCCGGCGGCGCTCGACTACTTCGTGGAGCTGGCCCGCGAGGGCCAGGCGGGCTAGCGGCCGGAAGTTGGACCGCCCACCCGCGCGCCACCCGGGGGGCGCCGGGCCGGAGCGGGCGTAGAGTTTGGGTTCCGGTCCGTTGGGAAACCCGTCTGCATGAGCCAACCAGGCCCGATCTGGAGCCCATACCCCGCTCTTACGCACTTCTTCCTTGGCTCTGAAGGGTTTCTCACCGGAGGGTGCTGTACTAGCGCTATTAGGTCCGCAATCAACCTCTCCGAGGAAATGAGAACCCCAAGATGAGTCGTCTGAGCCGATTTATTCCAGTGATCGGCGGTGCCGTTGCAGGGGGAGTTATCGCGCTGGCCGTGGCGAGCGGCGGCAGTTCGACTCACTCGACGACGACCACCGTCGTGCAAGCTTCACGCGCCCCGGCGATCCCGACGTCGTTCAGCGGCAGCGCTAATTCAAGCACGCGCGGACTGACGATCAACCAGATCTACCAGGCCGCGAGCCCCGGTGTGGTCGACATCCTGGTCACCAGCCAATCATCGGGCCAGAGCGCCAATCCGTTCGGCGGCGGTAGCAGCGGCTCCCAGATGACCCAGGGCGAGGGCGCGGGCGTCGTCTATGACACCAAGGGCGACATCCTCACCGACGAGCACGTCATATCCGGCGCCACCAGAGTCACCGTGACCTTCCAGGACGGTCGCAAGGCGCCGGCCAAGGTGCTCGGGACAGACCCGTCGACCGACGTCGGCGTGATCCACGTCACCGTGCCGTCCTCGGAGCTGCATCCGATCGCGTTCGCCAACTCATCCGCCGCTCAGGTCGGGGATCCTGTGGTGGCGATCGGCAGTCCGTTCAGCCTGCCGGAGACCACGACGGCCGGAATCGTCAGCCAGGTGGGCCGCAGCATCACCGCGCCCAATAACTACACGATCCCGGGCGCGATCCAGACCGATGCGGCGATCAACCCCGGCAACTCGGGTGGTCCGCTGCTCGACGGCAACGGTCACGTGCTCGGGCTCAACGATCAGATCGAGACCAACAACTCCACCGCCACAGGTGCGGGCTCGAGTTCGGGGGTCGGCTTTGCGATCCCGTCCACCACGGTCGCGCGGTTCGCCAACGCGATCATCGGCGGGCACCCGGTCACGCACTCATACGTCGGTGTGGAGCTAAACGGAAGCTCCGAGGGCGGCGCCAGCATCAGCTCGGTCCAGCCCGGTTCGCCGGCCCAGAGCGCCGGCCTGCAGAACGGGGATCTGATCACCGCGATCGATAGTCAGGCGGTCACCAACACCGACCAGTTCATCGCGACGGTCGACAACTACCAGCCCGGACAGACGATCACGCTGACGATCAAGCGCGGCGGTCAGGCCAAGAGCGTCAAGGTCACGCTGGGCACGCGCCCGGCGTCCACGCCGACCGGCGGCTGACGCCACTGCCGACCGGCGGCTGACGCCGACCCCGCCCCGGCGGCGCACGCCGCCACCGGGGCGGCGGCTCAGCCCACGGCTCAGCGGCGGGCGACTCGATTCAGACGCTCGCGGCCTTCGCCAGCCTACGGCGGCGGGTCGCGAGCGTCGCCGTCAGGGCGCCGAGCGCGACGAGGCTGATCACCAGCGGGCCGGCCGCGCCGCTGCCGAACGCCGATGCGAGCCAGTAGGCCACCGCGCCGAACACGCCGGCGGCCGGGAGCGTGACCACCCAAGCCGCGGCGATGTTCCCGGCGACGCCCCAGCGGACCGCGGAGACCCGCTTGGCGGCGCCGGCGCCCATCACGCCGCCAGAGATCACGTGCGTGGAGGAGAGCGGGTAGCCGAAATGCGAAGAGGCCAGGATCACGATCGCCCCCGCGCCCTGCGCCGCGAACCCCTGCGCGCTGTCCATCTTGATGATCCTCGTCCCGACTGTGCGGATGATCCGCCAGCCGCCAGCGTAGGTGCCGAGTGAGATCGCCGAGGCGGCCGAGATGATGACCCATGTCGGTACGTGCGTGTGGTGGGCGCTCAGGCTCCCGTGTGCGACGAGCGCGAGCGTGATCACTCCCATCGTCTTCTGCGCGTCATTGGTTCCGTGGGCGATCGCCAGCAGCGAGCTCGAGCCGATCTGCCCCAGGCGAAAGCCGCGCGTCACCGAGCCCGGACGCCGCTGGCCGACCAGCCGGTAGATCACGATGATCGCGACGCCTGCGAACAGGAACGCGACGATCGGGGCGATGATCGCCGGCGCCACGACCTTGGTCAGGATCGCGCCGCCCTTGACTCCGGATCCACCCACCGCCGCTAGCATCGCGCCGACAACGCCGCCGATCAGCGCGTGCGACGAGCTGGAGGGCAATCCCCAGCTCCAGGTGATCAGGTTCCAAGCGATCGCGCCGATCAGCCCGGCGAACGCGATCGTCTCGGTGATCTGACCGGGGTCGACGATTCCCGTCGCGACGGTGGCGGCCACCTTCAGCGAGATGAACGCGCCGGCGAAGTTGAGGATCGAGGCGAGACCAATCGCCGTCCGGGGAGCCAGGGCGCGCGTGGAGATCGCGGACGCGACGACGTTGGCGGTGTCGTGAAAGCCGTTGGTGAAATCGAACGACAGCGCCGCGCCGACCACGATCACCAGCAGGAGATTGCTGTGCACGAAGTGCGGAGGACCCTGCTAGCTGGCCGCGCTCGCGGTCTGGGCCAGGTTTCGTTCCATCAGCTCGCGGTGCACGCTGCGCGTGCCACCCTCGCGGCGAGTCCAGTCCCCGTCGGCGTCCAGCGTCCAGGCAAAGGTGTCGTCGGCGAGGCAGCGCTCGATGGTGTCCTCGAGCTCGGCCTGCAGCTCAGTGTTTTCGATCGGCACGATCAGCTCGACGCGCTTGTCCAGGTTACGCGGCATCAGGTCCGCAGAACCGATGTAATAGCGGTGCTCGTCGCCACGGTGGAACGAGTAGATGCGCGAGTGCTCCAGGAAGCGCCCGACCACCGAGATGACGTTGATCGTTTCGCTGACGTCCTTGATCCCCGGGATCAGGCAGCAGATCCCGCGCACGTTGAGGTCGATCGGCACCCCGGCCTGCGAGGCCCGGTACAGGGCCTCGATGATGCGCTGATCGACGAGCGAGTTCATCTTCATCACGATCCGTGACGCCACGCCGTCGAGGTGGGCGGCGATCGTGCGATCGATCTCGTCGATCAGCGGCCGGCGCATCCACGTCGGGGCGACCAGCACCTTTTGCTGGGGCTCGGGGTGGCCGTAGCCAGTCAGCGTGTTGAACAGGTTGGCGACCTCATCACCGATCTCCGGGTCGGTCGTGAACAGGCCGAAATCCTCATATAGCCGGGCATTCTTGGCGTGGAAGTTGCCGGTTCCGATCATCACGTAATGGCGCACGCCATGCCGTTCGCGGCGGACGATCAGGATCACCTTGGCGTGGGTCTTCAGCCCCGGGATGCCATGCACGACGTGGGCCCCGACCTCCTCCAACTCGCGCGACCAGCGGATGTTCAGACGCTCGTCGAAGCGGGCCTTGAGCTCCACCAGACAGACCGCCTGCTTGCCCTTCTCGGCCGCCTGGATCAGGGACGGGACGAGCGCCGAGTCGTCGGAGGTGCGGTACACGGTCATCTTGATCGCGAGCACGTTGGGGTCCTCGGCGGCCTGCTTGACCAACCGCTCCGCGCTGGTGGAGAAGGACTGATACGGATAGTGGACGAGCACGTCGCCGGAGCGCATCGGCGCGAACAGATCCGGCTGGCCGTCGCTGTCGCCGGGGGCGGCTACGAGCAGGGGGTGGGTGACCGGGGTCCAGTTCTGCCAGCGCAGTTCCGAATGACCCTCGATCCCGGCGATCTCCCAAAGGTCGCTCATGTCGAGCAGCCCTTCCACGTCGTAGACCTGGACCTCCTCGACGGCGAGCCATTCGATCAGCCGGGTGCGCAGCGCCGGATCCATACTGGCGCCAACCTCGAGTCGCACCACCTCTCCGAAGCGGCGCCGGCGCAACTCGTCCTCGACCGCCTGCAGCAGATCGTCGGCCTCGTCGGAGATCTCGAAGTCCGCGTCGCGTGTTACCCGGAAGAGGTCATAACTGATGATCTCCATTCCCGGAAACAGCGCACTCAGGTGCTTGGCGATGATGTCCTCGAGCGGGATGAACGTGTCCTTGGAGATCTCCACGAAGCGCGGCAGGACCTCCTTGGGCACCTTGACGCGGGCGAACGCCTCGTGGTCGAGGTCAGGGTCGTGCAGACGCACGATCAGGCTCAGCGACAGGTTGGAGATGTAGGGGAACGGGCGCCCCGGGCCGACGGCCAGCGGCGTCAGCACGGGGAAGATCTGCTCACGGAAGTGGCGCTCGAGCTTCTCGGCTGAGGCGCCGGACTCCTCGCAGGACAGGATCGAGATGCCGTGCTCGTGGAGCGCGGGGCGGATCACGCCGGACAGCTCGCGGGAGTGGCGCCGGTCGAGCTCCCGCACGTGCGTGGCGATTCCCTCCAGAACTTCGGTGGGGGAAAGCCCGTCCGGGCCGCGGGCATCGATCCGGGCGTCCACCTGATCGTGCACGCCGGCCACGCGGATCATGAAGAACTCGTCGAGGTTGGTGACGAAGATGGCCAGGAACTTGACCCGCTCGATCAGCGGCAGTGATTCGTCTTCCGCCAGCTGAAGCACGCGGTCATTGAAATCGAGCCACGACAGCTCACGGCTTCTGTACAGGGCCGGATCAGCGAGGTCGCTCGCCGTCGAGACCTCGGCGGCCGTCACCTGGCCCTGGAGCGGCTCGGCGGCTGTCACGGGACCCTGGAACGGCTCGGCGGCTGTCACCTGACCCTGGAGCGGCTCAGTGGCGGGATCGTTCACGCCACTCGCTCGTCGGCCATCGCGATCGCGCTCAGTTCGGCGGGACGCAGCAGCGCGACGAGCTCGCCCTTGGCGATCCCGGCGAGACCTCCCTTGCGCATCCGTGCCTGCACGCCGGTGAGATCGTGGAGGACCAGCGAGAACGACGGGTCGTGCCCGACCAGCAGCACGTCACCGAGACCCGCGGTCAGCTCGCCGGGGTCAAACGGCTCGCCGGCCAGCCGGCGCTCGACCGTGACCTCCAGGCCGAGCGGCTCGCAGGTCCGCTGCGCGGTCTGCAGCGCCCGCAGCTTGGGGCTCGACAGGCACACGTCGATGTTGGTTCCCAGCCGCGCCAGCGCCCTCCCCGCGGCGTCGGCCTGGCGGGTGCCCCGATCGGTCAGCGGACGGTCGTCGTCAGGAAAGCCATCGGCGGCTTCGGCATGTCGTAGCAACCAGAGCATGCCTGAACTGTACGACTGATCGGCTCGCGCCACTGGGATGGTCGGGAGCGCCCCGATCCATCAAGCGCTTTGCACCCGCCGCGGGCAGACCGGAGGGCCCGAGGCCGGGGAGGCCGGAAGTCCCGAAGGCCGGAGGGCCAGAGGGCGGAAGCCGGGAAGCCCGGTGACACCGCCAGCGGGGTGCCGTCAAAGCTCTTCAGGCGCGTGTCGCCGCCACCCGCACCGCCGTCGCTGCCCTGACACGGGCGCGCCGGGCTCAGCCGACCAGCAGGCGCCGCCCGAACACCCTCTGGAAAGCCTCGCCGTCGCCGTAGCGCTCGACGCTCCAGCGCGGCAGCATCAGGTCCCCCGCGGCCTCCAGGTGCAGGTCCACGCCGTGCCCATTGGCGCGCAGGCGGGCCTCTGAGACCGACTGATCGCGACCGCGCTCCAGGTGCTCGGCGAGCCTGAGGATCACCGAGTCGCGCTCGAGCAGCTGCTCGTCGCCGTTCCGGGCCAGCACCGCGATCTCGCCCAGCTTGGGCATGCCCTTGCGGTGATAGCGGGACATCTGGGCGATCAGCGCGCGCTCGCGGGGGTCAAACCCGGGCAGCTCGGCACTCATGATCAGGTAGCGGGAATGCTTGTGATGGTCGTCGTAGGAGATCGTCATCCCCACGTCGTGGAGCATCGACGCCGCCCACAGCAGCTCACGCTCACCGGGGTCAGGCTCGAACAGACCCTGTTTGACCAGCGAATCGAACATCTGCAGCGACAGCATCGCGACGTGCTCCACGTGGGCCATGTCCGACTCGTACTGGATCGCCAGGTTGCCGACCGCCGCGCGGCGAACGTCCTCGAACAGCGGCTCCTGGCCTTCCAGCAGCGTCCCGGCCAGGAAGACCCCGTCGCGCAGGCCGGCCTCGGTCACCTCCAGGCCGTCGAAGCCACCCAGCTCCAGCACCGGCTCGAGCACCAGCGTGGCCGCCAGGATGATGTCCGAGCGTCCCGGCTTGATGCCGGGGACCGATCCCCGCTCGGCGGCGGGCAGCGCGGCGAACGTGCGCACCAGCTCGCCGAGCGCCTCACGGGTGAGCACGAAGCCCTGCACGCCGAGGTCGAGCGGCCCGGCCGCGCTCTGGACGGCAGCGGCCAGGTTGCGCACGGCGCCGCCCACCGCCACCAGCCGGCCGCCGGAGTCCGTCAGCCAGTCCAGAGCGCCCAGCGTGTCACGAACGTGGGCCCGGACCCGCTCGAGGTCCCGCTTCCTGGCTGGACCGGTCCCGGTCAGGAAGCGCTCCGTGACCCTGACCGCCCCCAGGGGGAATGAGGTCATCTCCCCGGCGTGCCGGTCTCGCACCTCGATCAGCTGCATGCTGCCCCCGCCGAGGTCCAGCACCACGCCGTCGCGCAGCGTGGTCGTATTGACCGCCGCCACGTACCCGTAGCGCGCCTCGTCCTGCTCTGAGAGAACCCGGATCGCCAGCCCCGTGGCGGCGCGCGCCTGCTCCAGGAAGAGCTCGCGGTTGGAGGCGTCCCGGATCGCGCTGGTGGCGACAGCGTGGATGTCCGCCGCCCCGATCCGATTGGCGCGGCAGAACCGGGCGAACACTGCCAGCGTCTCCAGGCCGCGGGCCATCGCCTGGTCACTGAGGCGCCCCGACTCGCCGAGCCCCTCGCCGATGCGGACGGTCTCGTAGAGCTCGTCGGTGCGTTTCCACCATCCGTGCGGCTCATACGTGAACACGACCAGGCGCCATGAGTTGGAGCCGAGGTCGATCACCGCGACCTGGCGGCTGTCCGGCAGCGCTCGCCCGGTGGCTCGGGTGGATCGCCAGCTCACGCGTTGCATGATGGGGTCAGCCGCGGACATTCACCGCCCGGAGCGGCAAGCGAGCCCGGAGCAGCAGGCGCCCCGCAGCGAGCCGGGGAGCCGCTGGCGACCTATCCGCCGGAGCCGAGTGCCCGGCGCGAGCGGGCGAACAGCGCGGCGGCGATCGCCAGCGCCGCCAGCAGGGCCATCACGACGATCGCGGTCAGCGCATGGCTGACCGTGGCCGGGCTCGCGCCCAGGGAGAGTCCGGGCGCCGCGGCGCCGGCCGAGGTCAAGGGGGCGCGGTTCGTCCTAGCGCTTGTGTGCGCCGACGGGGGCGGATCCACGCCGTGCGGAAGCGGCTCCGCCCGGCGCCGCAGATGACCCGGGGGTTGCCGGAATACTCGGCCCCAACAGGTAGCGCGTCACGGCCCCGATCAGCAGCAGCGTCAGGATCACCGCGCTGGAGGCGCACCATTCGCAGATCGCGTGGATCGAGAACAGCTCCCGGTAGGTCAGGTAGGCGCTGAAGCCAAAGCCGACCAGGGTCAGTCCCAGCGTGGCGAGCTGCGTCTCCTCGCCGTCGGGCGCGAGCAGGCTGGCGACGATCCCCACGTAACCGATCAGACCGATCAGCGCGACTGGGATACCGACCAGCTTGGACCACTGCGAGGTCTGGACCTTGATGCAAGAGTTACCGGCTGTGCAGACCGGCTGGATCCCCGAGTAATGAACGTAGGTCAGGTAGATCGCGATCCCCAGCCCGACGACGCTGAGCACCAGCATCACACGGCGCAGTCTCGCGCTCACGGCCGCTTGCCGATGCGCGGCGCGATCATGCGACCTTCTTGACGTCCTGTTCGAGCTCTGAGTAGCTCGGGACGGCCGAGGATGGCGTCGCACTGCCCTTCGGTCCCTGGAAGACCAGCGTGGGCGTGCCGCTGACGCCGATCTTGGTCCCCAACTGCCCATCGGCCTGCACCTGGCTGGCCAGCGTCGCGTTGTTGCGGTCGCTCTGCCATTTGCTGATGCTCAGACCCGGGACCTGTTGGGCCAGCCCCGACAGGTAGCTCTCGCTCACGTAGCTGGTGCCCTCCGCACCCTGCTCGTGGTAGAAGAGCTCGACGAAGTTCCAGAAGCGCTGCTGCTCGCCGGCGGCCAGCGCCGCCACCTGCTGGGTCTGGAAGGTCGTCGGATCATGCGTGGCGGTCTGGAACGCGCGATAGACGATCTGCACCTTGCCCGCCTTGACGTCGTTGGAGACCAGCTGCGGGAAGCCGCCGTTGAGGGTGAAGTCCCGGCAGATCGGGCACTGCAGGTCGCCGTAGTAGGTCATCGTGACCGGCGCCTTGGGGTTTCCGAGCCGAGCCCCGGACTGCGGGATCCCCGACAGCAGCGCCTGCACCGTCGATACGTTCTGAGATTTCTGCTTGCCCTTGGCCAGGCCACCCTTGTTGCCGCCGCCGCCGGAGACGGCGATCGCCACGACGACGAGGATCACGGCACCGAGCACCACGCCGCCGAGCATGCGCAGGCGCCGCTCGCGGCGCGTGCGCTCGGTGCGCGCCTGCTCCTCGGCCAGGCGGCGTGCGCGAGCTTCTTCCTTTTGCTTAGTTCGAGAGGCCATCGGCGTAGGTAAAGCGGGCCGGTCGAGTCTCGTTCATGCGAGGACGCCCCGTACCAGCAGGATAGCGATGACCAGTGCCGCAACGCCGCAGCCCAGCGCGATCAGGGCCGCTAGCAGCCGCGGCGCAGCCATGTCCTTAGATGTGAGCTCCTCCATCAGCCGTTGGCCTGGTCAAGGATCAGGGCGGTGAACGACGGCCCGCTCCGGGGCGTGACCTGGAAAGCCAGTGCCCATTTGCCGACCATCACCAGCGCCGGGGCTGCGCGCGAGTACACGCCCGGCTGCTTCTCGCTCAGTTGGTATTCCTGCTGGGGCATCTCCATCTCCGTGTGGTTGAAGGTGAGCGTCACGTCGGCGCCGCGCACCGGCTGGCCGCCCTTGGTGATTCGCAGCGCGAACGAGTCGGGCGCGGCCGCCTTGTTGGGCGATACGAGCACCTGCAGCATGTACCCGGCGCGCTGCACGGTCTCGACCACGCGCCCGGGTCCGACCTGAGCCAGCGCCGAGTTCTGCAGCGCGAACGCCGGCGGGGGAGGGGCGAGACTCGACAGCAGCGCGGCGGCGAACACGGCCGCAGTGACGAGGACCGCCTCGCCGCTGAGCATGCGGCGCAGGAGTCGCGCGGCCCGCTCACCGGAGTCGGGCCCGGCGTCGGCGGCGAGCAGACCGGGCTTGGCGCGCAGGCGATTGGTCGCAGCGAACATCACGGCCGCGCTCAGCAGCCCGATCTTGACCAGGATCGCCACCCCGTAGCCGGTCTTCCAGAGCGCGTCGACGGCCGGCATGTGGATGATCGTGGCCAGCGTTCCGGTGGCCAGCAGCGCCAGCACCGACGGCAGCGCGACGTTGGAGAACCGCGGCACCCCCACGGCCAGGCCGGCGGTCCGCCGCGCCGGCGCCAGGCTGCGCCACAGGACCAGCAGGCCGACCAGCCCGCCGAGCCAGACCGATCCCGAGACCAGATGCAGCCAGTCCAAGAACATCGACAGGCCTCGAGGCGACGTCTGTCCCGCGTGTCCGGCCCCGCCGGGGATCACCAGCACCGCGGCGCCCGCCAGCAACGCCCCGGCGACCGACGCCAGCTCGGCGATCGAGCGGAGCTGCCGGTACGGGCGGTCGACCCACAGCGCGATCCAGGCGGCGATGCAAAACAGCGCAAAGCAGGCGGTCATGTCGACGTAGCCGCGCCCGAACGCAGTCACTCGATACAGCGGCACCAGCGTGCCGAGGTCGAACACCGAGCGCAAACTGTCGTTGGCGATCGCGAAGTCCAGGTAGACGGGTATCGCGATCACGCCCAGTACCGAGGCGATCACGAATGCGACCGTGATCGCCCGCAGGCTCGTGTCGGGCACCCGCCTGACCAGCGGGCGGGCGATCGACATCCGGAGCACGAACAGGCCGATCGAGACCATCACGGTGAGGAACATCGCCCAGCGGGCGATCAGCAGATTGATCGAGGTGGCGGTTGACGAGATGCTCGGGACCGGGAACTGTGGCGCCGGGCCGGGGTTCGGGCCCACCGCGTAGGTGAAGGCGCCCTGAACCGGGTGCCCGTCGACCGAGATCGCTCGCCAGTAGATCAGATACCAACCCTGCGGCCGGTTGGGTGCAAGCGGCACGGTCAACGTGTCCGGGTCGGCGGGGGACCGCGTGACTGGACCGGTGGTCTGCTGCTTGCCGGCGGCGTCGGTCACCGAGATGATCGCGAACCGGGGCTCAACCGCCTCGTCGTAGGTCAGCGCGACCTGCCGGGGCGGGGTGTCCAGGACGCCGCTCGCCGCGGGGACGGTCTTGATCAGGTACGCGTGCGCCGAGGCCGAGCTCGGCGCCACGCAGGCGAACACCACCGCCACCGCGGCCAGCGCCGGCAGGATGCGGACACGGCTCATGCCAGCGGCCGACCGCCGCCGCCTGAACCACCGCCGCCGCTCAGGGCAAACCCGCCGGCGAGCAGACCGAGCGCACTCAGGATCAGGGCGATGATCGTGATCACCGACACGCCGCCGCCACCACCGAGCGAGCTGACCGCGTCGATCGTCGGCGCGGGAGCGCCCGACGACTCTGACCCGGCCCAGTTGACGATCGAGCCGTCGGAATAGGTCTGCTGGACGGTGAACGTGTAGCTGCCGGTGGAGGCGGGCTGGGCGAGGAACTGAAACAGCGAGTCCTCACCGGTTGGCGTGCGCCCGCCGGTCCAGGTGACCTTCTCGATCACCGCGTTGTCGCCGGAACCGGTCTGCTGCAGGCGCTGCTGCCAGCCGGGCGGGGGTGGCACGAACGAATCGATCCCGAACCCGCTGGGGACCGTCAGCTCGATCTTCGTCGTCGTGGCACTCGACTTCTCGGTCGGGACGGCCAGGCTGTAGAGCTGCAGCTTGCCGGCGATCGACACCGCCGGGCTGACCCGTGCGTGGGCCGACGCGCCAGCGGCACAGGCCAGCGTGCCGATGACGACACCGAGGCCGGCGGCCAGCCGGTGTCGCAGAGAATGTGTGCTCATCAGGGATCGACTACTCCTTGTTGGTCTGGGCTCGGAGCAGAGCGACGCCTGGCTTTCACGCCAGTCGTCGTCAACTGTGCAGCGATCTGCGCTTGAGGCCGCTAGGCGGCAGCAGCAGCGCGCGGCGGCCCACGGCCGGAGTGCCCTGAAGCCAGCGCACCGAGCGCGGGCGAGCACGCCTCCAGCACGACCCATCCCGGCGAGCGCCCGGTCGGCCGCGCCGGCGGCAGCGCCCCGCGCAGAGCCCGCCCGACCGTGACGGCGGTGCGCAGCAGCAGCCTGGCCAGCAGGTAGGCGGCCAGCGCGAACGGCAGCTGGAGCAGCACGCCGACGCGGAACGCGGGCTGTAGCACCATCCACCACGGAAACGACGAGCTCGACAGCCAGCGCTCCAACAGCTCCTGCAAGGTGAAGGCGAGGATCGGCAGCAGCGCGAACGCCCACGCCGCCACCGGGCGCTGCGGGCGGCGAGCGATGCCGGCGACCAGCACGCCACCCAGCCCGACCAGCTCGGCGGCGAAGATCATCCCCAGCAGCATCGGCAGGTAAGCCCCGCTGCCCATGTAGGCGTGGCCGGTCGAGAGCAGCTCGCCGAGCCGGGCGTGGGCATTGGGATAGACCCACCGGTACGCGAGCACGTGGGCCACCTGGGAGCCCGCTATCATCAGCGGCAACGACGACAGCCACGCGGCCACGCGCCGACGATGCATGCCCGTCATTAAACCACCGGCGATCCGAGCCCGCGCATCAGGCGCGCAGTGAGATCACGAGGCCACCTTCAGCGTGAAGGGCGCGGTCACGATCCGGCCGCCGGCCTTCATCTGCAGGAACAGGCGCCAGGTTCCCGGCACCGCCAGCAGGACCCCGATCGTCAGTTTGCCCGGCGCCGTGGAATGACCGCTGATCCGGGGCGCGCCGGCCAGGCTCCCGCAGTTGGGCGCGTTGGGGGCGCAGATATGGGTGTGGAAGTAATCGAGCGATCCCTGATGGAAGAAGATCGCGTGGGCCAGCGCCCCGAACCAGGGCACAAAATGCACCGGCCGGCCGTGTGGATCGGTGATGTCGACACGGAGGAAGGCGGCCTGGATCGCGTGCAGGACAGGGTGTGCCTGCATATCGAAGTGGTAGCGGTCGATGACCAGGTCGGGCTTGAACGGCGGCAGCTTGATCGGGTGGTAGGCGCCGGACACGTGGATGCTGGTGAGCAGCTGGAAGTTGGGCTGGCCGCCGGGGATGTTGGGGTATAGGTCGACCAGCACCCGGTAGGGGCCCGGCGCCGGGAGCGTCACCGTCTGGCGCAGCAGGCCGGTTGAGCTGATCGGCGGATGCTGGTGGATGATGTAGGCGAGATCGTCGCGGACGATGATCAGGTGCACGCCGGTGTGCGGACCCGGGCCGGTCTTGTAGGTCGTCAGCGGCTTGCCGTCGGGCAGCCTGACGGTGAAGGAGACGGTCGTCGGGCGGCCCGCCACGACCGTCCCGGAGGGTTGAAAGCCGCCGAGCGTGAACATGCGGGCCGCGGCGATGACGGGAGCCGAGACGGCACCGCCGGAGCTCGAGCCGCAGCCGGCCACGACTACGGCCGCCAGCAGCGCGACGAGCGCAGTGATGAGTCGCGCGACCCTCATCGCAGGCCGCTCGTCGCAGGACGTCTCATCGCAGCGCCGCCTGCAGTGCCTGAGTGAACTCGTTGACGCCGAACGCGCCCTCCAGCCGTGCGGCGATCACGCCGCGGCGGTTGATTATGAACAGCCATGGCTCGGTCTCCAGATGGAAGGCCTTCAGCTGAGGGCGCAGGCCCTTGCTGGGCTGGTTGTTCACGTAGACCTCCTCGTGGATGAAGGTCACCCGTTGCCCGAACTGATGCTGGAGCTGGACGGCGATGTCGGTGACCGGTCCGCAGACCCGTGAGATGCACAGCTGCGGCGTGGAGAACAGCAGCGCGATCGGGCGCTGGCCGAGCACGTTCTTGAACGACACCGACTGCATGCGCTCGGGCGGCAGCCGGGTGGTCAGCAGCGCCGCGTCGCCGTGGACCGTGGCGGCGGTGTCGGTGGCAATGTCGGGCGGACGCTGGCCGACGTTGGGGATCAGGGAGGAGGCGGCGACCGCGACCTCGCCGGGCGCGCCGACCAGCCCGCTGGGGGATCTGGTGAGCGACAGGATCGTGTAGGTCCCCGCGTGCGCGACCGGGATCTGAGCGGCGTAGATCGCCTGGATTCCCCCGGGCCCCGCGTTCTGCTTGCTGCGGTATTGGGCCGCCACCCCCATCGGGTCGGCGGGCGCCAGGAACGGGCCCTGGACGGGGGCGGTCGGGCTCCGGGCGATGTAGATCGCCGTCGGCGCGTAGATGAACGCCCCCGAGCTGGTCGTCAGCCCGAACGCCAGCCGGCGCGTGCCGGGCGTGAAGGTGCCGGTGGCGGCGCCGAGCTGCGCGCTTGACTTCGCCAGCGCCGCCAGCTGCTTGAGCGTCCGTCCCTGGGCGGGCGGGAACTGCGCCGCGCCCGGATTCTCAGCGGCAGCGAGCTCGTCCAGCGCGGGGTGCGCGGCCGCGGTCGATGAAGTGGCCGACGCGGCGGTCCGCGTCGAGGTCGCCGAGCTCGAGCTCGAGCTCGAGGAGGAGCCACAGCCTGCGGCGGCGAGCGCGCCGGCGGCCAGGGCGGCCAGGATGCGTGCGTTTCTGAGTCTCATGCCGTGAGCATTCTCGCGGCTAAGTGTCAACGGCCGTAGCCGAAGGCGATCGGGGCCAGCGAATGGATGAATCGCCGCGCCAGCTCACGGGTCGGATGATCGGCTGAGACTGAGCTCATCCCGCGCACGCCGAGCCCGTAAAGCCCGGCGCAGAGCAGGACGCAGGCCAGCAGTCCCAGCGTGAACGTCAGCTCCAACGCAGCGGCGCCGACGAGGCCGATCCGCTCCAGGTCGCGCTCGAGCGGCGGCGCGATCGACCGCCAGCACCGCGCCGGCCGCCCAGGCGAACAGCCACGTCGGCACCGGCAGGTAGGCCCGGCCGAAGCTCCCGTGGGCACCGGCCACAGCCGGCCAGGCCAGGGCCGCCAACGCAAGCGCAGCCACGGACCTCACGAGCGTTCGCGACCGAGGCCGTGACAAGAGAAAGGTCACGTTTCAGAGCGTAACGACGGGCAGCCATCGCGGGGCCACCCGATTCGCGGGCCTTTGACCCCGATGTGCGCAGGTTCGTGCGCTCTTTGCGTGTAAACATCCTGTGACCGGGACCGCGCCGGAGGCTGGGTCCGTCGCCGTGTGCTTTAGAGTGCTGCGCATGTCGTCTGAGAGCAGTGGCGGGGGCCCCGTCGTGCAGTCGGCTCCCCAGCGGGTGCCCGGCCGACTCCGCCTCGCGATCCTCGATCACGACCGGGGTTTCATGCAGGTACTGGCCAATCGCCTGGATGCGCTCGGCTGGGAGCATCGCGCTCTGGGCACCCCGGTCATGCCGGAGGCGCTGGTGACCATGCGCCTGAACGCCGTGGTGCTCGATATCGCGCTGATCGGTCCCGGCGCCTGGGAGTACATCGAACGGATCTGCACGCGGCTGCCGGCCCTTGCGGTGATCGTCTGCACGGGCCCCTCGTCCGTGGCTCAGCGAGTCCGGGGCCTGCGGCTCGGCGTTGACGCCTGGATCACCAAGCCGTGTCACGCCGAGGAGCTGATCTGCGTGGTCGAGGCTTCGATCCGCCGCCACCGGCGGGTGGAGATGCCGACGCTCGAGGCGGCCGCACTGGTCGGCGAGATCAGCGTGCGTCCCGACCTCTATCAGGCCTACGCACACGGCGTGAGCTTGGACTTGACCGCCAGGGAGTTCGAGATCCTGCAACTGCTCTCACAGTCCGACCGCGTGCTGCGCCGCGAGGACATCTACGAGCGGGTGTGGGGATACGCGATGGCCCACGGCGACCGGTCGGTCGACGTGTTCGTCCGCAAGTTGCGCCAGAAGCTGCGCAGCGTGTCGCCGCAATGGAGCTACATCCACACCCATTTCGGGGTCGGTTACCGCTTCGCGCCGGAGCGCGACGCAGCGGAAACCGGGGATCTGGACGGGCTCGCCATGCACGAGCACGATGTCGAGTTCGATCCCGCGCTGACCGCCTGAGCTCTAGGGTTCCTTAGCGGGGCGCCACGTGCGCCCGGAGCCCGGAGCCCGGCTTGGCCAAACGCCGGCCACCCGGCACGCCGCGGTCGGCCGGTAACAACCTCTTCACATTCGCGTTACGACTGTGTAACGCCAACGGCGACGCCGCCGAGCAGCATCTGCTCGTCCCATGACGGTCGTCACCCGACAGCGACGCGAAGTGCTGCAGATCGGCCCTCTGGAGGTCCTGCCCGAGGAGCACCTGGCGCGGGCGGGCGGCCGGGCCCTGATGCTCTCGGTCCGCGAGCTGCGGCTGTTGACCGAGCTGGCGCGGCGGGCCGACCGGATCATGGCCCGCGAGGAGCTGTTCAGACTCGTCTGGGGGCACGAGCTGCGCGCCGGCGATCGCTCCGTCGACGTGTACGTTCGCAAGCTTCGGGTGAAGCTGGAGCACGCCCTGCCGGGATGGTCATTCATCCACACCCACTTCGGCCTCGGCTATCGCCTGGCCGCCGAGCCCAAACAACACACCAACGATCGGTTCACAACTCGATAACACCGACGCGGTGAGTTGAGCAGACACTCTGCCCAACAACGAATCAAGGAGACAAAAGTGAGTACAAGTCGCATCAGCGCGGCCATCCTGGCCGTGGCCGCTGCGCTGGGGATCGCGGCGTGCGGCTCGAGCAGCAGCAGTTCCAGCAGTAGCTCGAGCGCACCAGCGCCCGCCGCCAGCGGGTCGAGCAGCAGCAGCAGCAGCAGCGGCGGCTCGGCGACGCTCAACGGAGCCGGCTCGACGCTGGCGGCGCCGATCTACCAGCAGTGGGGCTCGACGCTCAAGTCCCAGGGGCTCACAATCAACTTCAACCCGGTTGGCTCGGGCGCCGGCATCGCCGACCTGCAGACCGCCACGGTCGACTTCGCCGGTAGCGACCCGGCGCTGAAGCCGACCGACCTGACGAAGATGAAGGGCCCGGTCGTACAGTTCCCGGTTGCCTTCGGTGCGATCACGGTCTCCTACAACCTATCCGGGGTCAAGAGCGGCCTGAAGCTCGACGGACCGACGGTCGCCAACATCTTCCTCGGCAAGATCAAGACCTGGAGCGATCCGGCGATCAAAGCGCTCAATCCCGGCATCAGCCTCCCGAGCACGGCGATCACGATCGTCCACCGCTCGGACTCCTCAGGCACCACCAACGGCTTCACGACCTACCTGACGGACGTCAGCCCGGCGTGGAAGTCACAGGTCGGGGCCGGCAAGGACGTCAAGTGGCCGGTCGGCACCGGCGCGGCCAAGAACTCGGGCGTCGCCGCCGCGATCAAGCAGACCTCGGGCGCGGTGGGCTATGTCGAGCAGGCCTACGCGCTGGAGAACGGCTTCACGTATGCGTCGATCAAGAACTCCAAGGGCACCTACGAGCTGCCGACGATCACCAACACCTCCGCCGCGGCGGTGGGACTCACGGTGCCCAGTGACCTTGGGATCTCGACGATCAACGCCCCCGGCGCGACTGCGTACCCGATCGTGTCGCAGACGTTCCTGGATGCCTATAAGGATCCGTGCAAGTCCGGCGGCGCCAACGCGTCGACGGCCAGCGGGCTGAAGAAGTTCCTCACCTACGCCTTCGGCGCCGGGCAGCAGACCCTCGGCTCGGGCGGGAGCAAGCTCCCGTACGCGCCGCTGCCCGCCTCGCTGGCGGCCAAGGACAACACGCAGCTCGGCACGATGACCTGCAACGGTTCGCCGATCTCGTAAGAAAAACATCGGTGGAGGCCAACACCACCACGCCTTCCGGCGGCCGCTCGAGTTTCGGGCGGTCGCCGGCCAGCCGGCTGCCCGACCGGGTCCTCAAGTGGGGGCTTAGTGCGCTTGCGGCTTTGATCCTGGTCCTGCTTGCCTACTTCTTCATCAGACTGATCGGACAGTCCCAGAAAGCGTTCAGCAGCTTCGGGCTGAGCTTCGTGTTCGGCAACGACTGGGACGTCTCGCGCAACATCTACCATGGCGCTCCGCTGCTGATCGGGACCTTGATCACCTCGACGATCGCGCTAGTGATCGGGGTGCCGGTGGCGGTCGCGACGGCCGTATTCCTGACCGAGTTGTGCCCGCGCCGGGCCCGCGCCCCGCTGTCGGGACTGGTCGATCTGCTAGCCGCCGTACCGTCGGTCGTTTACGGGCTCTGGGGTGTGTACGTGCTGATCCCCAAGCTGCTCCCGGCCGAGAAATGGTTCGCGAGCACGTTCTCGTTCATCCCGTTCATCGGGGGCGGCACGGTGACCGGACCCAACTACTTCATCGCTGGTCTGATCCTCGCGATCATGATCCTGCCGATCGTCTCGGCGATCTCGCGTGAGGTGCTCGCCACGGTGCCGTCCGAGAATAAGGAGGCCGCGCTGGCGCTGGGGGCCACCCGCTGGGAGATGATCCGGATCGCGGTGATCCCCTACGCACGCCCCGGGATCACCGGGGGGGCGATGCTGGGTCTCGGCCGAGCGCTCGGTGAGACGATCGCGGTTGTGCTCGTGATCGGAAACGCTCCGGTGATCGGCCACAATCTGTTCACCCAGGGCTATTCGCTCGCTGCGGTGATCGCGAGCGAGTTCGGCGAGGCTGCGGCGACGCCGCTCCACAGCTCGGCTTTGTTTGCCGCCGGGCTCGTGCTGTTCGTGCTGACGCTGTTCGTCAACGTCATCGCGCGCTCGTTCGTGGCCCGCGGCGTGCGCGGTCAGCGCGGCACCGGCGGGACCGGCGTCACCGCCGCGCCGGCGGGAGACACGCCGTGAATCCCGCCGCCCTGGCGCCGATCAGCGCTCGTCGCAGACGAACCGACAAGATCATGCGCGGCGCGCTCGTCGCCGCCACCGTGATCGCGCTGATCCCGCTCGCGCTCGTCATCTACTACCTGCTCCTGAAGGGCCTCGGCAGCGTGAGCGGAAGCTTCTTCACCACCGATCCGAACGGCAACTTCTTCGGTAACCCGGGCGGAATCCGCAGCGCGATCCTCGGCACGATCGAGATGATCGCGCTGGCGTCCGTGATCGCGATTCCGATCGGGATCGGCGTGGCCCTCTACCTGACCGAGTACGGCAAGCAGTCGCGGTTCGCGAACATCGTGCGCTACTTCATCGACGTGATGACGGGCGTGCCGTCGATCGTGTTCGGACTGTTCATCTACATCGTCCTGGTACTCGGGCACGTGGGCGGGTCGTTCACCGGCTGGAAGGGCTCCATCGCGCTGTCGCTGCTGATGCTGCCGATCGTCACCCGCGCGTCCGAGGTGGTCCTGCTGCTGGTCCCGGGCGCGCTGCGCGAAGCCGCGCTCGCGCTCGGCGCCCCCCGCTGGCGCGTGGTGACGCGGGTGGTGCTGCCGACCGCGCTGCCGGGGCTCGTCACCGGGTCGCTGCTGGCGGTGGCGCGCGGCATGGGAGAGACCGCGCCGCTCCTGTTCACCACCGCTGGCGCGTTCGCAGCCACCGCCAACCTCAGCCACCAGATGAACGCGCTCCCGATCCAGATCTTCACCGACATAACCTCGCCCCGCAATGTGATCGTCTCCCGAGCCTGGGGCGCCGCGCTCACGCTGGTCGCGCTCGTCCTGATCCTTAACCTCGCCGCGCGCGCGATCGCGCGAAGGAGCAGCCTGGCATGATTCCACCCGAAACCAACGCCAAGGAACCGATCGAAATGACAGCTGCCGGGGGCCCGCCGGAACAAGCCCAGGACGAGCAGGAGGCGCCGGATCTCGCCGCGCTCGGCGTCAAGGAGGGCGCCGGCCATGCCATCAGTGTCAAGGGTCTGCACGCATACTACGGTCAGCAGCACGCCATCAAGGGCATCGACTTGGAGTTCCCGGCCAACGAGGTGACCGCGATCATCGGACCGTCCGGGTGCGGCAAGTCGACGATGGTGCGCTGCATAAACCGCATGCACGAGGAGATCCCGGGCGCGCGGGCCGAGGGGAGCATCACACTCGACGAGCTCGACGTCTATGCGGCCGGCGTCGACGTGACCTCGGTACGGCGGCTGATCGGGATGGTGTTCCAGAAGCCCAACCCGTTTCCCACCATGTCGATCTTCGACAACGTCGCGGCCGGGCTGCGGCTGACCGGCACCAAGAGCGACAACCTGCGCGAGCGGGTCCACCGGGCGCTACGTGCCGTCGGCCTGTGGGGCGAGGTCAAGAACCGCCTCAGCGAGCCGGGGATCGGGCTCTCGGGCGGTCAGCAGCAGCGGCTGTGCATCGCCCGCACGGTCGCCGTCGAGCCCGAGGTAATCCTGATGGACGAGCCCTGCTCGGCGCTTGACCCGATCGCCACGCTGAGGGTGGAGGAGCTGATCGACGAGCTCAAGGAGCGCTACACGATCGTGATCGTCACCCACAACATGCAGCAGGCCGCGCGCGTCGCCAACTCGACCGTGTTCATGCTCGACGGCGAAGTGGTCGAGCACGCCCCCACCAACGACGTGTTCACCAACCCCAAGGACGAGCGCACCGAGCGCTACGTCACTGGGAAATTCGGCTAGGGAGGCGTGATGC
>ODAK010000530.1_pt1 | contig 43817 bp, 42 predicted proteins | sample 1539591 | NCBI WGS metagenome assembly ODAK01 (sample SAMEA3539303, study PRJEB22396) | soil metagenome | biome: tundra; feature: field; material: soil | place: USA | collected 2010-05 | depth 0.15 m
GGTCGATCAAGAGGTCCGACATCCGGTACGTGATGCAGCCCAGGTTCTCCATCGCCCCCTGCATAAAGTCGGGGATCGCGACCATGTCGAGTTTCTCCCCGGGATAGGGGATATCGAAGTAGTCCGAGAAGAAACGGAGCGCGAACGCGCCCGCTTCGAGCGCGTGAGCGGTGAGGTGCGCGTTGCCGATCGGAAAGACGACCCGCAGCGGCACGCCGTCAACGTCGATTGCCTCGGTCTCTTCGAACGGTCCGATGATGAAGGCCACGAGGTACGTCGACATCTTCATCGTCGGCGAGAAGTTGACCGTGCGCTGACCATTGCCGAGGTCCGTATTCGACGAGATCGGCGCGTTGGAGTAGGCGGCGAGGTGACTCGGCACCGTGAGGTTCACCTGGTACGTCGCTTTGAAGGCCGGCTCGTCCCAGCAGGGGAAGGCGCGACGGGCGTCAGTGTTCTCGAACTGCGTCGTGGCAATCGTATGCTTCACGCCCGTCGGGTCCGTGTACGTCGAGCGATAGAAGCCGTGCAACTGATCGTTCAAGATGCCGCTGAAGGCAATCTCGAGGACGGCCGATCCCGCGGGCAGGGGAGCGTCGAACGTGTAAGTGGCGACTTCGTACTCCTCGTCGAGGCGGAGATCGATCGAGCGATGGGCCGTGCCGCTCGTCGTGAGCGTGGCAGCGCTGAGGTCGAGTTCTATGGCGTTCAGGCGCACCTCGCTGGTTAGTTCGGTGATTTCGACGTCGATCTCGACTCGACCGGCGAAGGTGGCGCTCTCCAAATCAGGTGTGATGAAGATTCGATACGCCGATGGGACGACCGTTCGGGCGAGACGATAGGGGTTGGATTCAGTGGTCATATGAAACAACCGTAGTTCCAAAGGCTCTATCCTCGCTAAGTGACAGAAAGCCCGACACCGGTTTCACTCCGCGTGAAACCCGGTCCGAATCGTCTGGCGGTGACCGGTATCGGCAACGCGATGCTGGACATAATCTCGCAGGATTCGAACGAGGTCTACCGACAACTCGGCCTCGTGAAAGCGGCGATGTCGCTCATCCAAGCCGACCAGCTCGAGACCTTCTTCAACGCCATGGGTCCCACGATCCAGATGTCCGGTGGCTCGGTCGCCAACTCCATCGCCGGTGTGGCGGCCCTCGGGGGAACGTGCGGCTACATCGGCAAGGTGGCCGACGACGACTTCGGCAAGCGCTTCACGCACGATCTCACGTCGATGGGCGTCGAAGTGGACTTGGCGATCGCCGCCAGCGACGAGGGTGCGACCGGACGCTGCCACGTCTTCATCACCGACGACGCGCAGCGAACGATGGCGACGTACCTCGGTGCCTCGAACCAACTTCGCGTCTCGGACATCAACGAAGCACTGATCGCGCGTTCGGAGATCACGTACGTCGAGGGCTACCTCTTCGACCTGCCCCCGGCCAAAGAGGCGATTCGAAAGGTCGTCAACTTCGCCCACGACTACGACTCGATGGTCGCGCTGTCACTGTCGGACATGTTCTGCGTCGATCGACATCGTCTCGACTTCTTGGAACTCGTGACCAACGACGTCGACGTCTTGTTGTGCAACGAGACCGAGATCTGTTCACTCTTTCAGGTGTCGACGTTGGAGCAGGCATTCACCAATCTCGAGGAACTCGGCATCCTCGCGGTCGTCACGCGCGGTCCACTCGGCGCCGACGTCCTCACTGTCACCGGTGTCGTGAGCGTGCCGGCGCACGAGGTCGAGCACGTGGTCGATCAGAACGGGGCCGGCGACATGTTCGCCTCCGGTTTCCTCTACGGACTGGCCCTCGGTGCCGATCCCGTCGAGTCGGCGGAGTTGGGATCGCTCTGCGCCGGAGAGATCATCTCGCACCTCGGCGCGCGTCCGGAAAACGACCTTGAGGAGCTGGCAATCGAAGCGGGGCTGCTCTAACTAGATCCCCTGGGCGTCGAGGATCGCGTCGAGCTCGCGGGTGTGGACCGTCTCCCACTTCACCCACGCGATCGCGATGGGGATGCAGGCGAGCAGCATGAGCGCGTCGCCGCCGATCCACATGATCGCGCCACCCAGATGGATGTTGGAGAGGATGCCCTGCGTCGTCGAACCGCGCGGGGCCATCGCGGCGTAGGCGGGGAAGGGCGTGTGCGACGACATCGCGAGCGCGAGGCCGGTGAACGTATCGACGGGCACGGCCGCCATGACGAAGACGAGGCGCAGACCGCGGTGGATGGTCGTGCCGCGCTCGAGTCCGAAGGCGACGCGAAAGAAGAGATAGCCGATGACGAGGAAGCCGATCTGCTCGAGGTGGTGCACCCACTCGTGCTCCATCATCAGATTGAACAGTCCGGTCAAGTGCGTGACGGGAATGAAGACGAAATACGCGGCGAATCCGACGAGCGGTTGCGTGATCGTGGTCATGACGCGACCGTCGAGGAAGTGGCGAAGGCGCGGAGAGCCCGCGTCGTACGCGAGGTCGAGGGGCGCGCTCAAGGCGAACAGCGGCGCCGCCACCATGATCAACAACAGGTGTTGGATCATGTGGTCGCTGAAGTACTCCATGTCGAACAGTCCGATCACGGACTGCGTCGCGATGAACGTGACGATGAGGCCCGCGAGGAACGCCACGGTTCGCTTGGGCGACCAGTTCGCGGCGCGCTGCACGCCGAACATATAGATAATCAGGGCGGCGAAGAGCAAGAGAAGAGGTAGTACGCCGAGGTGCCACTGATTCCAGTCATGCCACGAGAACTGCGGGCGCGACGACGACATTCCTGGCACGTCTCAATTCTACGGTCGCATCAGCATGACAAAAATGGCCCCTAGTATGACGGCGTGAAGTCGAAGTACCTCTCGCGCCGAGCGTTCGGCCTCCATCTCGCCCTCGTCGCTTGGGTGACGACGTGCATCGCCGCAGCGTGGTGGCAGGTCGGCGCCGCGATCCTCGGCAACTCGCTCAGCTACCTCTACGCCGTCGAGTGGCCGGCCTTCGCCGTGCTCGGCGTGTTCGGCTGGTACGCATTGCTGAACATGGAGAAGATCACCGAACACCAGGAAAAGTCTCGCAAGGAGTACGAGGAGAAGATGCGCGCCGAGGCGCAGTTGGCGCGCCAGGTCGACGTCGAAGAAGAGGACCCCGCGCTCGCGGCCTACAACGACCACCTCGCCGAGATCGCGAGGCGGCCGAAGAAGAGGCTCTGGGGACACTGATGGACGTCACGTTCCGGCGCTACCGGATCATGTCCTTCGTCACGGGCACGACGCTGCTCACGTTGTTCGCGGCGCTCTTGCTCCACCAGGTCGACCTGACCTTGTGGAAGCACCTGTCGATCATCGTGCGGATCGACGGCATCGCGCACGGCATCGTGATGTACCCGCTCTACATGATTGCGAGCTTCCAAATGGTGCTGAAGTTCCGTCTGCCGCTCGCGCTCCTGCTCTTGATGCTGCTGGCCGGATTCCTACCGGGCGTGGCCTTCTATCTCGAACACCGGATGCGACTGCGGCTCTATCCCCAAGGAGTGCCCGCCCAATGAGCAACCCGTGGCTCGAACGCCGAGTGATCGCCTTCGCACACCAGGGCGGCTCCTACGAGGGACCGTCCTCGACGTTGGCCGCGATTGCGCACGCGCTCTGTGAGGGCGCGAGCGCGATCGAACTCGACGTGCACGCGACTTCCGATCGTCACATCGTGGTCTGCCACGACGAGACGGTCGATCGCACGACGAACCACCACGGAGCCATCGCGGATCTCACGTTGGCGCAGTTACGCGACATGGACAACGCCTACTGGTGGATCGCCGGCGAGACGGTGACGCCCGGTCGAGAGCCGGCGCAGTACGTCGAGCGCGGCAAAGCCCCTTCGGATCGCGACTTCGGCATCGTCACGCTCGAAGAGGTCACTGAGCGTTTTCCGGGTGTTCTGTTGAACCTCGATCTCAAACGAAGCGATCCCGATGTCGAGCCCTACGAAGAGCTGCTCGCGAGCGAACTTCGTCGACTCGAACGCGCAAACTCGGTCATCGTGGGTTCGTTTCACGACCACTCGATACAGCGGTTTCGGTCGTTCGCACCCGAGGTTGCGACGTCGGCCGCGACCGGCGAGGCCGCGACGTTCTACTTCTCGATGCTCGAAGGCGTGCCGAGCGTGCCGCCGGTCTGCGCCTTTCAGGTGCCTGCCGTCTACGGCGACGTCACCGTCGTCGACGAACGATTCGTTGAGACCGCTCACGACGCGGACATCGCGGTCCACGTGTGGACGATCAACGACCCGGGCGAGATGCACCAACTGCTCGACTACGGGGTGGATGGTCTGGTCAGCGACCGACCGACGTCACTCGTCAAGGTCCTACGGGAACGGGACTGCGCGTGGGACGGGGCGTTGTAGGAACGGCGTTAGCCGCGACCGCAGTTCGGCTTCTTACCGTGGTTGGCCTTCTTCTTGGCGCGCATCTTGCGCTTCACGGTTCGCTTTGACATAGGTGACAATGTTAGTTGATTGGGGCCGTGGCGAGCCAAACGAGGAGACGATCGTGGATGACAGAGAAATCACCGTTGGTCAGCTCGTCCTCGTCGCGACGCCGCTCGGCAATCTCGGCGACATCTCGCGACGAGCCCTCGAACTGCTCGCCAGCGCCGACGTGATCTACTGCGAAGACACCCGACGATCGAGCACGATCTTCAGCGCGTACGCCATCGCCGTCAACGGACGACTGCACGCGCTGCACGAGCACAACGAAGCCTCCCTGTGCGATCAGATTGTCACGCAGGTCGCGAATGGTCAAACCGTCGTCGTGATGAGCGACGCGGGCACGCCCGGCATCAGTGATCCCGGCGCACGCGTCGTGGCTGCGGTCGCCGAGGCGGGATTGGTCGTGACGACCGCGCCGGGACCGTCGGCGGTCGTCGCGGCCCTGACGATTAGTGGCCTTCCTACCGATCGCTTCGCCATGGAGGGTTTCATGCCCCGGAAGGTCGGTGAGCGCGAGGCGCTGTACAACCAGTGGCGTAACGAACCCCGGACGATCGTCTTCTACGAATCGCCGCAACGGCTCGGCGCGACGCTCAGCGAGATGGTCGGACCTTTCGGCGCGCGTCGCATCTGCGTCGCGCGCGAGATCACCAAGCTGCACGAGGAAGTCCTACGAGGGACCGTGGCCGACGTTGCCGCGCACGTGAAGGTTCGTGACGTGCTCGGCGAGATCGTCGTCGTGCTCGAGGGGAGTCACGAGGTCGAGATCATTAATGACGACGTCATCCGCGCGGCGCTGCGCGATCAGGTCGACTCGGGGGCGAGTACGCGCGACGCGGTTGCCTACGTCGCTGAATCGCTCGGCGCGTCGCACCGCAGCGTCTACCAAATGGCACTCGAGCTACGGGCGGACGACTCTATTTAACTCATTATCCTTGTCGGATGGCTCGCTTCTATATCACGACGCCGATCTACTACGCGAACGACGCCCCGCACGTTGGTACCGCGTACACGACGGTGAACGCCGACGCCCTGGCGCGCTGGCACCGATTGATAGGCGACGAGACCAAGTTCCTCACCGGCACCGACGAACACGGCCAGAAGGTCGCCGACGCGGCCGCCAAGAACGGCCAAACCCCCCAGGAGTGGACTGACCTCAAATCTGACCAGTTCCGTCAGGCCTGGGCGGCCCTCGACATCAACTATGACGACTTCATCCGCACGACCGAACCTCGTCACTACGAGAGCGTGCAGAAGTTCCTCACCGCGATCTACGACAACGGCTACATCTACAAGGACGTCTACAAGGGTCTGTACTGCGTCAGTTGCGAGGACTACTACACGATCGAGACCAGCGTCGATGGGAACTGTCCGATCCACGGCCGGGCCCTCATCGAGATGGAAGAGGAGAACTGGTTCTTCCGACTCAGTGCCTTCGAGGACCGGTTGATCGAGCACTACGCCGCCCACCCCGGTTTCGTGACGCCCGAGACGAAGCGCAACGAAGCCCTCTCGTTCGTGAAGGGCGGGCTACGTGACATCTCGATCACGCGCACGTCGATCTCCTGGGGCGTGCCCGTGCCCTGGGACGACGCGCACGTCTTTTACGTCTGGTACGACGCGCTGATCAATTATTTGACGGCGATCGGGTACGGCCGCGACGACGACGAGGTCGCCAAATGGTGGCCGAGTTCGCATCACCTCATCGGAAAAGAGATCATCCGTTTCCACTGCGTGTGGTGGCCGGCGATGTGCATGGCCGCCGGTCTGGAACCGGTCAGTCACGTGCAGGTCCACGGGTGGTTGCTCCTCGGCGGCCAGAAACTCTCCAAGACCATGGCCTCCGAAGGTGCCGTTCGCCTCACCGACATCGCGCCGATCGAATTGACCAATGAGTTCGGCGTCGATCCGATTCGCTACTACCTGCTCCGCGAAACGGCCCTCGGCAACGACGGCGACTTCACGCACGAGGGAATCGTCGCGCGCTACAACACCGACCTCGCCAATAACCTCGGCAACCTCGTCGCGCGCGTGACGACCATCGTCGCCACCAAGTGCAACGGCGTGGCGCCTACGCCGGAGGTGGACTCTGCGCTTCGCGCGGCGGCCGAACTCGCGATTCTCGAAAGCGCCAAGGCGTGGAACGGCTTCGCGCCACAGAGCGCACTGGAGGCCACGTGGAACCTCATCGGCGCGACGAACGCCTACCTCGAACAGTTCGCGCCGTGGAAGATGGAACCCGGCGCGGACTTAGAGGCCGTGATGGGAAACGCCCTAGAAGCGATCCGGCTCGTCGCGATCCTCGCCTCACCCGCGATGCCCAAGGTCTGTGAAGAGATCTGGCGTCGCATCGGACTTAGTGGAACGCCCACCGACGAGGTCTTCTCATCGAGCGCGACCTGGGGTCGATACCGTAGCGACGCGACGATCGAAAAGGGCGCGCCGCTCTTCCCGCGAATGAAGAGCGACGCGTGAGTCACTGGAGCGACGCCCACTGTCACCTGCAGGACCACTTTCTCGGTGACGACGAGACCACTGCGAAACTGAGCGACACCCTGGCGCGCGCCTACGAGGGCGGCGTCGACCGGGTCGTGGTCATCGGCACCGACGCCACGACGTCGGCCCAGGCCCTTGAGATCACGGGCTTTCAGAGCCCGGTCGAGATCTACGCGACCGTCGGTCTGCACCCCCACGACGCCCTCCAGGACATCGATCCGGTGCTCGAATTGGCCCGAAGGGGCCACCCCAAACTGGTGGGGATCGGCGAATGCGGCCTCGATTATTTCTACGAGCACTCGCCGCGAGCGGACCAGCGCCGAGCTTTCGCCACGCAGATCGCCCTGGCCCACGAGTTGGACCTCGCTCTCGTGATCCACGCCCGCGACGCCTTCGACGACCTCTTCGATCTCTTGAGGAGCGAAGGCGTGCCAGAGAGGACCGTCGTGCACTGTTTCACGGGCACGCCCGAGGACGCGCAGGCCTGTCTCTCGCTCGGTTGTGACATCTCGATCTCGGGCGTCGTGACGTTCAAGAACGCCGAACTGCTTCGCGAGGCGGTGCGCGCGGTCCCGTTGGAACGTCTGCACGTGGAGACCGACAGTCCGTTCCTCGCGCCGGTGCCGTACCGGGGAAAGACGAATGAACCGGCCTTCGTCACGGTCGTCGGTGAATTCGTGGCCGAACTCCGCGGCGAGAGCTTCGTCGAGGTTCGCGAGGCGACGCGGGCGAATACGGCCCGACTTTTCCGCCTGCCTGCCGCGTAACGTACGGGTCATCAGGTATTTCACGGGTTCATTCGTGGTGAGTTGCCTCGGGACTCACCCTCTCGTAGCGTTGTGGGCCGGGGTGGCTGCCTGTACCCCGATGTGGTGGCGGAGGGTGGAGATCTGAGGGCATCAAAGCCGCGGGCGCTTCGGCGTGCGTTGTCGGTACTGATCATGATCGTCGCACTGGTGGCGTCCGCGGTGCTCGTCGCGCCCGCGGTGGCGGACGCGTCGACGACCCACGCGCGTCGGCACATGCCCGACCTCATCGGACTCAGTCGCGCCCGGGTCTACGCCGTCATGCACGCCGACGCGCTCTACTTCGTGACCACGGGTCCCGGGAGCTCGAACGGCACGTGGAAAGAGGCGGTCGGCCAGTCGCCCAAGCCGGGGACGGTGGTGCCCTGGCACTTCCAGGCGACCGTGCGCACGTCGCTCGCGAACCCCCACGGACCGCGCCGGGTGCCGCGCCTCATCGGTCTGTCGCGGGTGCGCGCGATCGCGGTCATGAAACGCGCACAACTGTTCTTTAATATCCGCGGACCAGGGAGTACGGACGGCAAATGGATCGTCGTCCTGCGCCAGTCGCCGGCCGCCGGGACCCGGGTGCGCTGGCACGCCACGATCACGCTCACGGTCTCGACCAGGCGACCGAAACCCAAGAGGCCCGTGCACAAACCGGTCACGACGACGACCGTGAAGAAGAAGCGCAAGCCGACGTGCACGCCCACGACGTCGACGGCGCCGCCGACGTCCACGACGTCAGAACCGACGACCACGACGTCAGAACCGACGTCCACGACGAGCGTCCCCGGCGAGACGACGACCACGACCACGACCGTGGCGCCCACGACGACCACGACGATCTGCAAGGTTCCGGTGACGACCACGACGCTGCGGCACAAGTCGAAGCCGAAGAAGTACCGCATCGGTGACGCGACGTGGTACCGGTACATCCCGGGGCGATGCGCCACGTGGTACCTGCCACGGGGCACGCGCATCACGATCCGTGACTTAGCGACCGGAAGGGTCGTCCACTGCATCGCGTCGGATCGAGAGGCGGCGCACGGGAACCGGGTCGTCGATCTCGACTCGGTGCAGTTCGCCGAACTCGCCCCTCTCTCCAAAGGGGTCGTCGTCGTTAAAGTCTCTTGGTGACCCATACGCGAACTGAACTACGGGCACTGTTAGATGAATACGGCCTCCACCCTTCGCGGGCCCTCGGCCAGAACTTCGTGGTCGATCCCAATACCGTGCGACGAATCGCGCGGCTCGCCGACGTCGGCGAGGGTGACCTCGTCCTCGAGATCGGCGCCGGTCTGGGATCGCTCACGCTGGCTCTGGTCGAGACGGGTGCCGAGGTCCACGCCATGGAGGTCGACCGCCACTTGCTCGAACCGTTGCGTGGGGTCGTCGAAATCCGGGGCGTCAGGGTGCATCACGCCAACGCGCTCGACGCCAACTACGAGGAAATCCTCGCCGGTCGCCCCGCCGTCGTCGTGGCGAACCTTCCCTACAACGTGGCGACGCCTCTCGTCCTGCACCTCCTCGAGAGCGAGCCGTTGATCCAACGGATGCTCGTCATGGTGCAAAAGGAGGTCGGCGAGCGCTTCGCCGCTCACGCCGGCGACGAGGCCTACGGTGCGGCGTCACTGCGAGTCCAGTACTTCGCCGACGCCCGCGTCGTGGGCAAAGTCAGTCCCACGGTCTTCTTCCCGAAGCCCAACGTCGAATCCGCGCTGGTGTCGATAGTGCGTCGCGCCAGCGTCCGCGTCGACCCCACAGTCGTGAGCGAGGCCGACCTCTTCGAGGTCATCCGCACCTCGTTCGGCCAACGACGCAAGATGCTGCGCCGATCCCTCGCGGGATGGTCGAGCGACGGGGTCTTCGAACGTGCCGACGTCGCCGAGACGAGGCGACCCGAGGAGTTGACGATCGAGGAGTTCGCGAGATTGGCGGCCGCGCGATGATCGAACTGATGGCCCACGCCAAGCTCACGTGGAACTTAGAGATCACCGGCCGACGCGAGGACGGCTACCACGAACTGCGCAGCGAGATGACCACCATCGCACTGCACGACGTCCTCTTCGTCGACGAGACCCTCGATCACCTCGAAGTGCTCAGTCCCTTCGCGACCGAGATCGCGATCGACGAGAACAATCTGGTCGTGCGCGCGCTTCGCCTGGTCGGTCGCCGCGCCGGCGTGCGAGTCGAGAAGTCGATCCCGGTCGGTGGCGGCCTCGGCGGCGGCAGTGCCGACGCGGCGGCGATCCTTCGCTGGGCCGGGGGAGTGGCGAACGACGTCGCGGTGACCCTCGGGGGCGACGTGCCCTTCTGTCAGCTCGGAGGTCGCGCCCTCGTCGAAGGGGTGGGCGAACGCCTCAGCATCCTTCCCTACGAGGAACGCGAGTTGACGCTCATCGTGCCGAACTTCGGCGTTTCAACGGCGGCGTGCTACCGCGCGTACGACGAGATGCGCGCCGACGGCTGGACGCCCCGGGGGCCAAATCACTTGGAGGAGCCGGCCGAGCGGGTCGAGCCGAGGCTGGCGTCAACGCTTCGGTGGCTGCGCGCCGAGATCGGACCACAGGTCCAGCTGGCCGGATCAGGTTCGTCGATGTTCGTCGAAGGCCACTTGAACGCTTCGCGGGGCCGTTGGGACATGACGGGCCCCGAGGGCCCTCTCCAGTTGTCCACGCTCACTACGACGCCCCGTTAGGCGTCGATGAAGGCTATTTACCGGCGGCGCGACGCTGAAAGCGGGTTCGCTTCAGCATCTTCTTGTGCTTCTTTTTGCGCATGCGCTTACGGCGCTTCTTGATTAGTGATCCCATGGCTCGAACCAACTTACTCGATAGCGCCTTGACGCCCTGAAGGCCGGGCGTGGACGAGTCGCTACTGCGCTCCGCGACTGCGCTCGATTCTCAGTGCTTGACGGGGACATCCCCGTACCGCCAGACGGGTCGACTTCAGAATTTCAAGTTCGTTCAGCGACGTGGGCTGGCCCTCGATGATCGGATAGCCCCATTCGTCGATGCGCACCAATTCGGGCGCGAGTTCGTGGCAGTGCCCGAATCCGTCACAGAGGATCGGGTTCACCCGCAACACGAACTGGTCCACTTTTCTCTTCATTCCCACACCAAGTCCGATTCGTGCTCGATGGCTGGCACCGCAACCCACTGCCGCGACGTCGCGGCCGCGGCACAGCTAACCCCATTCACGTGACCCTCGATGTCACGACGAAAGACCTGCAGCGCCGATTTCACCAGGCGCACCACGCCGTCGGGGTGGCGACACGCGCCGCGTCCTTCGATGACGCCGCAACGTTCCTTCAATCGGTCGAGGACGGCGAGTGGATCGCGTGAACCTCGCAGCAGCGTGCCCAGGTCCTTGGCAATCGCCGGAAGTCCGAATGCGCACGGACCGCACTGACGCGCACTCTCATTCGCCATCCATTCGACGATTCGGTGCGTCTCGGAGAGTCCGCAGGCGCCCTTCGGCAACACGACGAGGATGCCCGCCCCGACCGTACCGCCCAACGGACGCAGGGCCTCAATGCAATACGCAGTGTCGAGTAGTTCGCTGGAAAACCACGCGCCGCCGTATCCACCGAGGAGGAGGGCCTGGGGATCGGGGTCGGCGCCAGCGTCACGCAGGAGCGTGCGAAGGGGCGTACCGAGAGCGACTTCGAGCACCACCGGTCGATTGACGGCGCCCGAGATTGCGACGAGCGTGGTGCCGGGACTTTCTTGCGTACCGACTTCTCGGAACCATTGGGCACCGTAGCGGCTGATCAGGCCGACGTGCGCGTTGGTCTCGGCGTTCACCACGAGTGCCGGAGCGCGACCGACGTGCAAGATGTTGGGGCGCGTCGGTCGGTACTGCGGCATCGACTCGTTGTCGTTCAGCCAATGCACGAGCGCCGATTCTTCGCCGGCCACGTAACGCCACGGCGGGGTGTGCAGTTCGAACGTGGGACCCGTGCCTCGAAGTTCGCGTTCGTGCATCGCGCGTTGGACGTTGTGGATGATCGTCGACTCCTTTCGCGAGACGCACACGTTGATCCGACGCGCGCCGATCAGGCTCGCCAGGGCCTGGGCGCCGTCGAGCACCAGATGGGGATTCGTCGAGAGCAGGGTTCGATCCTTGTGGCCCACCGGCTCGCCTTCCATGGCGTTGACGACGACGACCTTGTTATGCCCGCGCAAGTTGCGCAAGAGCTCGACCTTCTTCGAGGTCGCGAATCCGGCGCCGCCGCGGCCCGTCAGACCCGAGGCCTCGAGTTCCTCTAAGAGAGCGCCCGTCGCCGGCATCGCGGTGAACGTCTCTTCGTGTTCGCGAAGTGACAACGGTCGTCCCGAAGCGGCGTGCAAGACGCGCGGCAACGTCACGGTCGTCGTCATCGTTGCGTCCGATTGCGTCTCTTCGAATCATTGAGTTTGCTCTTCGCCGGGTTCTCGTGTGCGACTTCGGGCGCGAGCGGTGACAGCGCCGTTCGACCCAGGGCTCGGGCCGGTCGCTTCACGTAGCGCCACACCGCGCTCGAGAACACGGCGCACGCGCACGCGATGACGACCCCGAGGCCGATGCCCGAACGACTGTCGGTTCCGGTCATGAAGCCGTGCACGATGGCCACCCCGACCGCCATCCAACTGAACCAGTGGATGAAGCGCCACGAACTGTTGGCGATCCGGGCCTTCATCAGACTCGACACCCACACCGCCAGAATCAGGTCGAAGGCGACGGCACCGAGGGCTATATCGACGCGTTTGTATGACGAGGTCATGGGAATCAACGTTGAGAGCCACCCGGTCGGGACGTAACTGTCGACGACGGTCGTGACGATGTGGATGACGAGGAAGGCGATCGCCACCATTGACACCGATCGGTGCAGTTCGTTCAGCTCGAAGCGTCCGACGTTCGTGCCGCCGACTCGATTGGCGACAAAGGCACCTAAGACAATGACGGCGCTGAAGAGCACCAACGCGACGAGGCCGGTCGCGCGCGTCGTGTACCAGAGGTAGGGGGAGGTGAGGCCGATCACGGCCGCACCTCGTCATCGGGCCATCCTCCGACGAACTCCAGCGAACCATCGCTGCGCACGAGGCGCGCCGACCATCCCGCTTGGGCGATGTGGTAGCTCGCGTCCTCATCCCATAAGAGTGCGGCGGTGGCGAAGGCGTTGGCGGTCACGCAGTCGCTCGCACTGACCGTCGCCGTCGTGTACGCACCGCTGGCGCTGAATCCCGTCCGAGGATCGATGATGTGATTGACGGTGCGTTCTCCGACGCGCCACGTCCGCGTCGCATTCGACGACGTCGCAATGCCCCCGTGGCGCAGCGTGATTCGCGGCTCGTGCCCGGTGAGAACGAGTGAGTCGCTCACGGCGATCGCCCAGAGACCTTGAGGCCCTTCGCCCCGCACGGCGACGTCCCCACCGAGTTCGACGACCACGCCGCCACTCGGTGCGACGTCATCGGCGACGAGGTCGACGACGAGCGCTTTGGCGCTCGCGCCGAGGTCGAGTTGGCACGGCGCCTCCAAGGTGACGGTGTGCTCTTGGAGGTCGAGATGGATCGACGACGGCCCCATCGACGGCACCGGCGCACGTACCGGAATTGAGACGCCATTGGCGAGTTCATCGAAGTCCCGGTCGTAGCCGAGGGCCATGAGGGCGGGTAGGACCGTCGGATCCACGAGGTCGCCCGTGACGTCGGCGGCGCGCAACGCCGCGACGAGCGCCATCTCGAGCATCGGACTGATCGACATGGTCGCGCCGTGACTCCGGTTGAGTTGAGAAAGTTCGGAGTCACCGTTGAAACGATTGCACGCGGCGTCGACGGCGTCCAACCAGTGCCACAGACGTGCCGTGGCCGCATCCAACTGACGTTCGTGCTCGGTGGCGAGAGACCCGGTGAGGCCCCAGATCTCGAATTGCATCACCCTCCTAGTGACAGACCATCCGCCCGGACGGCGTCGTCGTGCACACGGTCCCCGTGGTGACCGGCGCAGTGCTCGGAGTGGTGTAGCCCGACGTCGGCGCGGTCGTCGTCCTAGTCGCTGATGACGTTCCCGTTGTCGCGTTCGATGACGGGGCACCGGCCTCGAAGTCGTCACCGTAGTGGGTCGTCGTCACGGCGGGCGCGGTCGTCGTCGGCGCTATGGCGACCGGTGTGGTGGTGGCCGAGTGGGCGAGGTTGGCCGCGTACCCGACGTAGAGCACGGACGTCGTGAGCGATCCCAAGAGGATCGCCTGGGTGAAGAATCGTGCGCGTGCGAATCGTCGGTCACGTTCCTGGGGAGTTCGAATTGTGGGGGTCATGGTTTTCCTTTCGATGAAATTCTCCCACCCCCTAGTAAGAAATTGAAAGCGAAACGCTAAGAAGCGCCGCAGATTTGAGGCAATGTTGTGCGGGAATTAGAAGTCGTCAGAGATCGGCAAGACGATCGTGAATCGAGCGCCACCGAGATTCGGATCGCGATCCACCGAAACGCTGCCGTCGAGTTCGGCGACGACCTGGGCGACGATGGAGAGACCGAGGCCCGAACCAGGAAGCGCGCGCGCCGACGCCGAACGCCAGAATCGGTCGAAGATGAATGGTTGGTCGGCCTCGGCGATGCCGGGACCGCTGTCACTCACCGCGATCGTGCCGTCGTGGGATTCGACGACGATGCGTCCGCCGCGTGGGGTGAACTTGATCGCGTTGGTGAGCAGATTCGATATGGCCCGTTCGAGTCGGTCGCGTCGCCCGAGGACGCTCGAACTCTCGACGTTCACGTCGATCGTGATCTCCTTGATACGCGCGTAGGTACGCGCGGTGCCGACGCACTCATCGAGGCACTCGTCGAGTCGCAGAGATTCGACCACGCCCTCGCTTCGTTCGCCGCGCGATAGTTCGCCGAGGTCGGTGACCAGTGCGGCCAATTCGTCAACCTGAGTGACCATGTCGTCGGTGAGTTGACGTAGGTCATCGGGTTCCAACTCCTGGGCGCGGCTGAGGACCTGGGCGTTGGTCCGTAGTGAAGTGAGGGGAGTGCGCAATTCGTGACTGGCGTCGACGACCAATTGACGCTGCAGGGTCTGGCTACTCTCGACCGTCGAGAGCAGACGGTTGAACACGCGGCGTAATCGACCGAGTTCGTCGTTCTCGCCCTCGGTCAGTCGATATCCCAGGTCACTGGTCTCCGCGATGGTCTCAATCTCGTTGGTGACGTCCTCGAGCGGTCGAAGCGCGGTGCGCGCCAGGAAGAGTCCGAGTCCGAGGGCGAGGAGGAGGCCACCGATGGCGACGAACATCAACGTGCGAACGAGGCTGCGCAACTCATTCACTTGACCGTCGATGTCGGTGATCAAGAGTTCGGCCGACGTCGTCGGAATCTTGCACGTGCCGCCGTTGGCGCACGCCACGTACGCACCGGCCGCGATGGGCGCGATCAGTTCTCGATAGTTGTGCGTCCCGATGGCGACGGTGCGAAAGACTTGCGCGCTCTTGCCCTTGGCGACGGCGAGGACGGTGGCGTCGATGGGAATGCTCGACGGCGCGGCCGTCTGTCCACTGGGTAGCACGAGCCAAGCGCCAATGTGAACGTCGCCGTGTTCCATGAACGCACTTGCTTCACCGCTGAGCGATTCATCGACCGAACTGATCAACGAGTTGCGCGTGGTCACAAAGGAGGCGAAGCACGCGAGGATGACGGCGATCGCGGCGGCCGCGACCGTCGCGGTGATGACGCGAGATCGAAAGGTCACGTGGCGCGAAGCGCGTAACCCACGCCGCGCACCGTCTGGATCAGACGCGGTTCGTTGGCCTCCTCGAGCTTGCGACGAAGATAGCCAATGTAGACAGCCAGGGAGTTCGTCCCGGAGTCGAAGTTGTAGCCCCACACGAGGTCGAGTATCTGATCGCGCGTGAGGACCTGGCGCGGATGGTGCAAGAAGAGCTCCAGGAGGTCGAACTCGATCTTGGTGAGCTCGATCGGACGGGCGCCGCGGTGCACCTCTCGGGTCTGCGGGTTGAGCGAGAGGTCTTCGAAGCGCAGCACGGTGCCGTCACCCTCGATCAGGTTGTGGCGACGCAGCAATGCGCGTAGTCGGGCCAACAGTTCGGCCAGGTCGAACGGTTTGACGAGGTAGTCGTCGGCGCCGACGTCGAGACCGGCGACGCGGTCGTTCACCGCGTCGCGCGCGGTGAGCATCAGGATCGGCGTCGTGTCACCGGAGCGACGGATGCGCCGACAGATCTCCAGTCCGTCGATGTCGGGGAGTTGCAGGTCGAGCACGATCGCGTCGGGCGCGCGCAGTTGGATCGACTTGAGGGCACTGACGCCGTCTTCGAACAGTTCGACGTCGTAGTTCTCCATGCGCAGGGCGCGCCCGAGGGCGCTACGGATCGCGGAGTCGTCGTCGACGATCGCGACATAGGAGTTCGATGATGGGGCGGTGGTCACGGCGCGGCTTTCTCAGTTTGGTGGAACAGGCTCTAGTGTTGCTGGTTGGTGTTAAGCGTCTCCAGACATTCGCTAAGAATCTCCGAAGATTGTCAAGGCATCAGTGGTGGCGGGTAGTTCAATCGGCAGAACGACGGACTTTGAATCCGTAGGTTGGAGGTTCGAGCCCTCCCCCGCCAGCTATATCACCTCCAACACGTGCTCGAGCAGCGCCGCCAAGACCAGCGGTTGGTCGCCCTGGACCGAGTGACCAGAGTCCGCGACGTGCACGATCGTGGCGTTCGGAAGTCGTCGCACGAACTCGGCCTCGTCCACATCGTCGACGACTGAACCGGCACCCATCGCGCGCAGCAACGTGACGGGCATCGAGAGTTCGGAGAGTTTCTCCCACAGGTCGCCGGTGTCGGGCGCTTCCAATTCGGACGTGCCGTGTTGCTGGTGTCGCCACACCCACGAACCGTCGGCGCGTTGCAGCGCGTTGTGCAAGATGCCGCGACGCAGTGATGACTCGGTGCGCGTCGGGTTGTGTTGCATCGTTCGTGCGAGCAGCGTGTCGAAGTCGTCAAAGGACGTCGGTCCGTTCACGAAGTCGGTGATGTGTCGCGCCTTCTCGGCGTTGACGCCCGGCGTGATGTCGATGAGGACCAAGTGGTTCACGAGGTCGGGACGCGCGTGCGCGACCAAGAGCGCCGTCAAGCCCCCGAGGGACATGCCGACCAGTGGCCGCGGCGGCACGATGAGTTGTTCGAGGGCGCGAGCTATGTCGATCGCGTGACTCGCGATCGCCGACGCCGGGTAGATCGAGGGGTCGGAGTGACCGTGTCCGGGCAGGTCGATCGTGATCAGCGAGTGCGGGGTCATCGCGAGCGCCACGGTGTCGTAGGTGTGGGCGTTCTGGGCGCCGCCGTGCAAGAGGACCATCTCCGCATCGCCGTCACCCCAACGAAGTCCACTCAATTGGCGCAGGCCGTCGACGGTGACGAAGAAGCGGCGAACGTTCGGCACAGCCGACTCGATATTCCATTCCTCCATGTTCTCGTGGAAGTAGGAGAACTCGTTGTACGTGAAATCGCTCACGGTTGGAATCGTAGAAGGAATTTGATAAAGATGGGGGGGTGAGCCGCCCAACCTGTGTCGTAGTCCTCGCCGCGGGCGAGGGAACGAGGATGAAGTCGAATCGTCCCAAGCCACTGCACCACCTCTGCGGACGACCCATGGTGCTCTACGTGCTCGACGCCGCCGCGCAAGAAGACGTGCGCGCGACCGTCGTCGTCGTCGGACACGGCGCGACGTGGGTCGAAAAGGCGTTGACCGAGCGCGCGCGCGCCGACGTCAACCTCATGTTCGTCGAACAGAGCGAACAGCTCGGCACCGGCCACGCGGTCTCGGTGGCGCTGCCCACCATCGACGACGAACTGGGCACGAGTGACGGCGACGTCCTGATCCTGCCCGGTGACACGCCACTGCTTCGTCCGGGCACCGTCGCGCGACTGCTCGACGTGCACCGCGAGAGCCAGGCGGCGTTGACCGTCTTGACGGCCGAGGTGGAGGACCCGTCGGGCTACGGACGAATCGTGCACGCGAAGAACGGCGCGATCGCGAGGATCGTCGAAGAGCGCGACGCGAGCGCCGACGAACGACGTATCACCGAGATCAATACGTCGATCATGGTGGTGCGCGCGAGTCTGCTCGGCCCGGCGCTTCGCCGGGTCGGTCGACACAACGCGAAGAACGAGTACTACCTGACCGACCTCATCGCGGTCTTGCACGAAGCCGGTCACGTCACTCAAGCGCTCCTGCTGGAGGACTCCAGCGAAGCGGCCGGCGTGAACGATCTGGTGCAGTTGGCCCGCGCCGAGTCGGTGCTGCGCGGACGGATCAACGAAAGGTGGCTCCACCGAGGGGTCATCATCTGGAGTCCGCTCAACACCTACATCGACGCGGACGTCGAATTGGCCGCCGAGGTGTCACTCCTGCCCGGCACGGTCTTGAAGGGTCACTGCGTCATCGAGCGCGGGGCGCGCATCGGACCGAACGCCATCTTGAGTGACGTCTTCGTCGGCGAGTCCGCCCAAGTGGCGACAGTTGAGGCGATGAACGCTCGTATCGGCGCCGATGCCCGTGTGGAGTCCTTCGTCGTCCTCGCGCCCGGCGCCATCATCGCCTCGGGTGAGGTCGTGACACCTTTCTCGTATAGAACCCCCTAGCGGACCTCTCTACAGCAGGTACGCTGGCGCCGTGGAGACACTCGCCAAACGACGCCTCGTGATGGTGACGGGGCGCTGTCACCCGGCCCTGGCGATGGACATCGCGGACAAGTTGGGCATCACGCTCACGGAAGCGAATCTGCGCGAATTCGCCGACGGCGAGATCCACTGCCGCTTCGACGAGTCGATCCGTGGCGCGCACGTGTTCATCGTCCAAACACACGCCACGCCGGTGAACGACGCCGTGATGGAGCAACTGATCATGATCGACGCCGCCAAGCGCGCCTCGGCCAAGAGCATTACCGCGGTCATCCCGAACTACGGCTACGCCCGACAGGACCGCAAGTCGGCCGGGCGCGAACCGATCACCGCCAAACTCATCGCCGACATGCTCCAGGCGGCCGGTGCCAGTCGCGTGCTCTCGGTCGACTTCCATTCGGGCCAGATCCAGGGGTTCTTCAACATCCCGGTCGACCACCTGGTCGCCGCGCCCGTCTTCGAGGAGTACTTGAAGGCCAACGCCGAGAACCCGCACGACCTCGTCGTCGTGGCCCCGGACGCCGGTCGCGTGAAGGTCGCCGAACGCTACGCCCAGCACCTGGGATGTGACCTCGCCCTGGTCCACAAGACGCGACCCCGCGGCTCGGCCAACATCGCCGAAGCCCGTCACATCGTGGGTGACGTGAACGGTCGCCACTGCGTGCTGATTGACGACATGATCGACACGGCCGGCACGATCGTCGCGGCCTGTGACCTCTTGAAGGCGCACGGCGCCGAGGACATCTGGGTGATGGCGACCCACGCCGTCTTCTCGCCCCCGGCCGTGGACCGTCTGTTCAACGCTCCGATCAGCCGTGTGATCGTCACCGACACCCTGCCGTTGGGCCCCGAGCGCCGTTTCGAGAACTTAGAGATCCTCTCCATCGCGACGATAGTGGCCAACGCGATATCGGCGATTTTCGAGGACGCCTCGGTGTCGGACATCTTCGGCGGCGAGAACCTTCTCTAGCTGGGAAGCCCCCGCGCGAGGCGGGCTAGACTGTATTTCCTGTGCGCGCCACCTTCGCGCGAGCCATTCAATAGGAGTTTCGATGTCACACGCCACTTTGAACGCGACCACCACCCGTGGCAAGGGCTCGCGCGACGCCCGCCGTCTGCGTCTCGCCGGTTCCATTCCCGCCGTCGTCTACGGCGAAGGCGTCGAGCCGTTGCCGATCGCCGTCGAGGCCAAGTCGTTTCGCACCGCCGTCTCGGGCGAGCAGGGCATCAACTCGTTGATCGAGCTCGACGCCGACGGGAAGAAGTTCCTCGTCATGGCCCGTGACATCCAGCGCCACCCGGTGCGCGGCACCGTCGCGCACGTGGACTTCCAAGTGGTCGACCCCAATGAGCCGGTCGTCGTCGAAGTGCCCCTGCACATCATCGGCGACGCGGTCGAAGTGCGTCACGCCGACTGGGAAGTCGACCAGCAGATGTTCTCGATCGAGGTGCGCACACGCCCCGACCAGATCCCGACCCACATCGACGTCGACATCTCGGACCTCAAGGTCGGCGGCACGATCCGCGTCGAGGAGCTCGCCCTGCCCAAGGGTGTCGAGCCCGCGGGCGACCCGACGGTCTCGGTCGTGACGTCTCGTCCCGGTCGCACCACGGCCCCCGTGAAGGCGGCCGTCGAGGCGACCGAAGTCCCGGAGCCGTAAGTCGTGGCGCTTCGGCGCTTTCGCGAACACGACCGACGCGGGAGTGCGAGCACACTGGTCATTCTCGGATTGGCCAATCCCGGTACTGAGTACGAGGGTTCGCGACACAACGTCGGCGGTGACGCCGTGCGACTCGTGGCGCAACGACGAGGGTTACGACTGAGCGTGGAGAGTCGCCAGCGCGCGCTGAGTGCCACGGTGTCGACCGAGCGCGGACCGGTCACCCTCGCCGTGCCGACCACGTTCATGAACGAATCCGGTGCCGCCCTAGCACCGCTGCTGCGTCGCACGTCGCTCGAGGACCTCTCGCGACTCGTGGTCGCCCACGATGAACTCGACCTCGAGCCCGGGCGATTGCAAGTGAAGTTCGGCGGCGGACTCGCGGGGCACAACGGGTTGCGCTCGATCGCCCAGACGCTCGGCACCAACGACTTCTCGCGACTGCGGATCGGCATCGGCAAGCCACCGTCCAAGGAACAAGGTGCGGACTACGTGCTCCAGCGCCCGACCGGCGCGCGCAAGCTCGCCATGGCCGAGTACGTCGCGGCGGCCGCGGACGCCCTGGAGATACTCCTGGACTATGAATTCGAGGATGCCCAACAACGCGTCAACCGATCGTGAGTGACGCGACGGGCCTGCGTCGGGTGCTCGAGCGCGTCGCGCCGGCGATCCGCGCGCAGAATGCCACCGGTACGTTCTCGCCCAGTTCGTTCGCGACCCCGTTGTCGGTCGCGTCCTACGCCCTCGACCACCCCTTCACGCTCTTCGTCACGGCGACGTCGAACGAAGCCGAGCAGTTACGCGATGCGGTCGCGGCGTTGCTCGGTCCAACCGACGACGTCGCGCTGTGGCCGGGCTGGGACACGCACCCGCTCGAGCGCGTCAGTCCCGACGACCAGACGATGGCGATGCGAGCACTACTGCGCTGGCGCGTCGCCCGGGGAACTCCTCCGCGCGTCATCATCGCCTCGGCTCGATCGATCACCCAGGTCCTCTCGCCCGAACCGGTGGCCGCGCCGCTGATCGTGCGACGGGGGAGCGAACTCGACCGTGACGAGTTCATCGCGTCACTCGCCGGGTACGGCTACCGGCGCGAGAGCCTCGTCGAGCACCGCGCCGAGTTCGCCGTTCGGGGTGGCATCGTCGACCTGTGGCCGGCCCAGGGTCACGAACCGATTCGTCTCGATTTCTTTGGTGACGAGGTGGAACGGCTCACGTCGTTCGACATCGCCAACCAACGCTCGTTGCACGACCTCGACGAGGCGGTGGTGGCGCCGGCGCGCGAATGGCTCCTGAGCGATCACGCTCGCGAGCGCGCCGAGCGCATGATCGACGACCGACCGTGGGGCCGAGCGACGTTCGACCGGCTCGCGACGGGACAGCTCTTCGACGGCATGGAGGGCTGGATGCCCCTGTTCGTGGACACGCCGCGCACGCTGCTCGACGAGGTCGTAGGAGCGACGGTGGTGGTCGTCGAGCCCGACCGCGTGCAAGGCCGACTCGCGGAACTGCTCGACGAAGAACGCGAGTTGACCGACGCGGTGGCGGCGACGTGGCAGGCGACGTCGGAGGTCCCGCTCTTGCACCAGGATTGGTCGGCCGTCCTCGAAGGGCGCATCGACGTCGCGTTGGACGCGTCGCTCGACGGCGCGAGCGCACTCAATCTCACGTCGCCACCGATCGTCCAGGGTGACGCCGCGCGCATCGCGGCGCACGTTCGCGGTTGGTCGACGACGCGCCGCGGCGTGGTACTCACGTCGAACGCGGCGGCGGTCGATCGAATGGCCGACCAACTGCGCGCCGAGGGTCTCGAAGTCTCGACCGACGCCACCAAGGTGCTCGACGTGCGACTCACCGTCCTCGAGAGTTCCTTGGCGTCGGGCTTCAGTCTGGACGATCCCGAGATCGTGGTGTGGAGCGAGAGCGACCTCACGGGTCGAAGGACCATCCACCGAGCCGTGCGCACGCGAACGCGAAACGTCGACGGATTCTTTGACGACCTCGCCGTCGGCAGTCTGGTGGTGCATCGCCAGCACGGCGTCGCGCGATTCTCGGGCACCACGACGAGGGCGATCAACGGCACGACGCGCGACTATCTGATCCTCGAATTCAAAGACGGTCGTAGCTACTGGCCGACGGAGATGATCGACGCGTTGACCCCATACTCGGGGGGCGAACACCCGGCGCTCTCGCGCATGGGCGGGGCCGAATGGCAAAAGACCCGGGCGAAGGCCCGCGCCGCCGCGTTCTTGGTCGCTCAAGAACTCGTCGACCTCTACCGCCAACGCAACGTCGCCGTCGGCCACGCCTTCGGCGTCGACACCGAGTGGCAACGCGAGATGGAGGACCTCTTTCCCTACACGTTGACGGCCGACCAGGCCCAGGCGATCGAGGACGTGAAGGCCGACATGGAACTGCCGCGTCCGATGGACCGACTGGTCTGTGCCGACGTGGGCTTCGGCAAGACCGAGGTCGCGATACGCGCCATCTTCAAAGCGGTCCAGGACGGCAAGCAGGCGGCGATGCTCGTGCCGACGACGCTGCTCGCGAGTCAACACTTCGCCACGGTGAGTGACCGCTTCGCCGGCTTTCCCGTGAAGGTGGCGATGCTGAGCCGCTTCGTCGACGACGCCGAGGCCAAGGAGACGCTGGCCGGTTTGAAGGACGGCAGCGTCGACGTCGTGATCGGCACGCACCGGTTGTTATCCGAGAACGTCGGTTTCAAGGACCTCGGCCTGCTCGTCGTCGACGAGGAGCAGCGCTTCGGCGTGACGCACAAAGAGGCGATCAAATCGCGTTCGATCGGCGTGGACGTCTTGACGCTGAGTGCCAGCCCGATCCCGCGGACCCTCGAGATGGCGTTCGTGGGCATCCGCGACCTGTCGATGATCACCACGCCGCCGGCCGATCGGCGGCCGATCCTCACCCACGTGGGCGAATTCAACGAAGCGGCGGTCGTCGAAGCGATGCGCCGAGAACTGCTGCGCGAGGGCCAGGTCTTCTTCGTGCACAACCGCGTCTCGGACATCGATCAGGTCGCGCGCCGACTCGGTCAACTCGTGCCCGACGCGCGTATCGCCATCGCGCACGGTCAGATGGACGAGGGCACGCTCGAACGCGTGATGGTCGACTTCTGGCAGGGCCGTTTCGACGTACTCGTGTGCACCACGATCGTCGAATCGGGCATCGACCTGCCGACGGTGAACACCTTGATCGTGGACCGCGCTGAACGACTGGGCCTCGGTCAGTTGCACCAACTTCGAGGTCGCGTCGGACGTAGCGGCCTGCGCGCCTACGCCTACCTCTTTCACCCGGCGGATCAAGTGCTCTCCGAAACCGCCTACGAGCGGCTTCGAACGATCGGTGACAACACCGCGCTCGGCAGCGGTTTCAAGATCGCGATGCGCGATCTCGAGATTCGCGGCGCCGGCAACCTCCTCGGTCACGACCAGTCCGGCCCGGTGGCGGCCGTTGGCTACGACCTCTACGTGCAACTCGTCGCCGAAGCGGTCGCCGACGCGAAGGGCTTCGTGGTGCCCGAAGTCGTGCAGATCAACCTCGACGTCCCCGGCGAAGCCCATCTCCCCAAGAGTTACGTCGAGGCCGACGACGCCCGACTCGAGGCCTACCGCCGTCTGGTGGGCGTCGACACGATGGACGAACTCCACGACCTGCGTGACGAGTGGCTCGACCGCTACGGGCCACTGCCCGCACCGGCTCAGGGGTTGCTCGAGCTGGGCGAACTTCGACTCGAGTGCATCGAATACGGCGTGCGCTCGGTCGTGGTGTTGCCCGCCCGGGTCGGCATCCGCACCAAGCCCGTCGTCAAGATCGCGCCCCTCGAACTCTCGCTCAGCCAGCAGATGCGCCTTCGCCGAACGCTCGGATCACGGGCCTACGACGAGGGGACGAAGGAATTGCGCGTCGAGGTCTCGAACGACCGGTCGACGCCGCACGCGTTGCTCGAAATGCTTCGTTCACTGGTCGCGGTGTCGGAAGAGGCCAACGCGTGACTCGGTAGCATTGGTTGGTGCGCCGTCTCGTAGCTCTGTTGGTCATCGCCCTGCTCGGTGCGACGCTCTACGGACTCAGCAACAATGCCTCGGGCATCTCGGTGAACGGCGCGACGGTCTCGGGCCCGACCTTTCGAAGCGAGTTGGCGGCCATCTCCACCAACGCCACGCTCGGTTGCTACGTCGCCGCACTCGACCCGGTCAGTTTCGCCCCCGGGGCCGGTGGCGCGTCGATGAACGCGAGTGGTGCCGCGGCGTGGGCCAATCTGCGCGTCGAGGGGATTGCCATCAATGAATTCGCCGCGAAGAACCTGAAGTTCCACCCCGACGCCGCGACGTTAGCGAAGGCGCGCGCGTCGTTGGAGGGCGAGTTGACCGCCGCGTCGTCGAACCTGCAGACCCCGTGCACGGGGACCTCGGTACAGGCGCTGAGTGAGATGCCGAGTGAGATGCGCAATTTCGAAATCGCGTCGCAGGCGGCGTCGCTCGACCTCGTGGCGAAACTCAATACGACGGTCCCGTTGACGACGGCGTCGATGCAGCAGTACTACTCGACGCACACATCGGACTACGACACGATCTGCGTGAGTGTCGCGGTCGTCGCTCCGTCACAGCTCACGGCTTTCAACCAGGCCCAGAGCCAGGGAATGAGTGTCGCGGCACTGGCGAAGAAGTTCTCGGCCGACCCGTCCGGACGAAAGGGCGGCGCCTACGGCTGCTTCGCCCCGTCGAGCAGTTCCTACAGCGGTGTCCGGACCGACACGCTCTCGACGGCACTCAACACCTTCCCGACGACGCCACAGCAGGTCACCTACAACAACGCAACGGCCGATCTGTTCGTCGCGCCGACGTCGCGCACGCCAACGCCCTTCGCCCAGGCCGAGAGCGCGGTGCTGAGCGACCTCGAGAACGCGAACGCCAGCGCGGCCAGCACCGAGAGGGAAAGGATCCTCTACTTAGACTCGGTGGTCGCCATTGACCCGTCACTCGGTCGTTGGGGACTCGGTACGAGCGGCCCGAGTGTCTTCGCGCCGGCGATGCCGTCGAGCAGTGCCGTCGGGACAGCGACCATCACGGCGCTCGGCGTCGGCGCGTCCACGTATAAGTGAAGCCGGTCATTCGGGTCGTCGGACTCGGTCCCGGTGACGCCGAGCACATGACGCGTCGTACGTACGATCTGCTGCGCCAATCGCCCGTCGCTCGACTCAGGACCCGGGTCCACCCCGCGGCGGCGGCGTTTCCGGACGTGGCGAGTTACGACGATCTCTACGAGAACGCCGAATCGTTCGACGCGCTCTATCAGTCCATCGCGTTCGACCTCATCGAACTCGCCCGAAGCGCGCCGGGCGGCGAGGTCCTCTACGCCGTGCCCGGCTCGCCCGTGGTCGCCGAGCGAACCGTGGAGCTCTTGTTGGATTCGAAGGAGGTGACGACGGTGCTCGAACCGGCGGTCTCGGTCATCGACGTCGCCTGCGCGGCGCTCGGACGAGACCCCATGGCGAGCGGGCTGCGGGTCGTCGACGCCCTGGCCAACGTCGAGCCGCTGCGAGGACCCGGTCCCTTGTTGGTGTTGCAGACCTATTCGTCCGAAGTCCTGGCGAGCGTGGCCGATCGCCTGCCGCTATCAACCGTCGTCACGGTATTGCACCACCTGGGACTCGAGGACGAGTCGATCGTCCGACTTCCGGCGGGGGAGTTGGTCTCCTTCGGTGACGTCGATCACCTGACGTCGCTCTGGATCGACGGCCTGCGAACGACCGGTGAAGCGATGGACGACCTCGTCGCCTTCATGCGCCGGCTCCGTCTCGAATGCCCCTGGGACCAGGAACAGACGCACGCGTCCTTGACGCGACACCTGCTCGAAGAGGCCTACGAGACGATTGACGCATTAGAAGCGTTCGTGCGCGTCGAGGGCGCCGAGCGCGATGAGGCGGCGGTCCACGTCGAAGAGGAGCTCGGCGACTTGTTGTTCCAGATCGTCTTCCACGCCGAACTCGGCGACGAAGAGGACCTGTTCACTCTCGCGACGATCGCCGACGGCGTGCGCGACAAACTGACGGGCCGACACCCGCACGTCTTCGGTGACACGCAGGTGAAGGACTCGAATGAAGTCGCCGCACGCTGGGAGATCCTGAAGCGTGACGAAAAGGGACGCGAGAGCGTGACCGACGGCATCGCGTGGCAGCTGCCCGCACTGATTCTCTACACGAAACTCTTGCGTAAGGCGGCGCTGGTGGATCCTCGTCACGACGGTGAGAACTCGCGGGCGCGGGCCATTGACGCGCTGCGCGCGGTGCCGTTGGATCACACAATCGTCGAAGATGCGCAGTCCTCGTCGGACGTCGATGCGACGTGGGGCGATGCGGTCGTCGCCCTCGTCGAGATGGCGCAGTGGTCCGGTGTCGATCTAGAAGGTGTGCTGCGAGAGCGCGCGATGCAACTGCGCGACGCGATCCGAATCGCCGAGGCTTCCGCCAGAGTGATTTCTGACTCCTAGTAACCTGTAGGTCAAAACCAAGAGGAGAAGCGTAATGAGCGCGATCGAAATAGTTCTGGGCCGCCAAATCCTTGATTCCCGGGGCAATCCGACGGTCGAGGTCGACGTTCACCTCGAATCGGGCGCCTCCGGACGCGCCGTGTCGCCCTCGGGCGCCTCGACCGGGAGCCGCGAAGCAGTGGAGTTGCGCGACGGCGGCGAGGCGTGGGGCGGCAAGGGTGTCCAGAACGCCGTCGACTTCGTCAACGGCGAGATCAGCGACCTTCTCGAAGGCTTCGACGCCCAAGATCAGCGCGCCGTCGATTTCGCGATGATCGATCTCGATGGCACGCCGAACAAGGCGCGTCTCGGCGCGAACGCCATCCTGGCCGTGTCGTTGGCGACGGCCAAGGCGGCCGCGATGGAGTGCGAGCGACCACTCTTCCACTACCTCGGCGGCGTCAACGCTCACGTCCTTCCGGTGCCGATGATGAACGTCGTGAACGGCGGCGCGCACGCGTTGAACTCGATCGACTTCCAGGAGTACATGGTCATGCCGATCGGCGCGTCGACCTTCTCCGAGGCGTTGCAGTGGGGCGCCGAGACCTATCACGCCCTCAAGAACCTGCTCGCCAAGAGGGGCCTCTCCACGCTCGTCGGCGACGAGGGTGGTTTCGGGCCCGACCTGCCGGACAACGAGACCGCGGTGAAGGTTCTCGTCGAAGCGATTGAGTCGACCGGGCGCACGCCGGGACGCGACATCGCGATCGCGCTGGACCCGGCCGCGTCGGAGTTCTACCGCGACGGCGCCTATCACCTCGATGGCGAGGGCCGCGTGCTCTCGAGTGACGAGATGGTCGACTACTGGGTCGACCTCGTGGGTCGTTATCCGATCGTCTCGCTCGAAGACGGCATGGCCGAACAGGACTGGGACGGTTGGGCCACGTTGACCCAGCGACTCGGCGAGAAGTTGCAACTCGTCGGTGATGACAACTTCGTGACGAACACGACACTGCTGCAAAAGGGTATTGACCTCGGTGTCGCGAACTCCATTCTCATCAAGTTGAATCAGATCGGGACATTGAGTGAAACATTCGACACCGTTCGTTTGGCAATCGAAAATCGTTACAGTGTTGTGATTTCGCACCGTTCCGGTGAGACCGAAGACACCACGATCGCCGATTTCGCGGTGGCGACGAACGCCGGACAGATAAAAAGTGGCGCACCGGCACGTACGGACCGGGTCGCGAAGTACAATCAATTGCTGAGACTTGAGGAACAACTCGGGGATCAGGCCCGTTTTCTTGGTGCAACGTCTTTGTCGGGGGCGGCAGGTGTCAGCTACAAATAGCTTCGTAACTCGTGATCGCAACCACTGGATGGTGCCCCTCGCGCTCGTGACGGCCGTCGTGATGCTGGTCGGTTGGTTCCCCCTGACCGCGATCTGGCACCAACAGAGTGAACTCAACGCCACCTCCGCGCAGATCAACGCGATCAAGAGTCAACAGCGCGCGCTCACGCTCCAGGCCAAGTCAATCGACTCCAAGTCCGCAGCGATTCTCCTGGCTCGCGAACAGTACCAACTGGTCTCGCCCGGCCAGAGCCTGATCCAGGTCCTCCCGGGCGTGGGACCGAACAACGTGGATCAGAGCACTGGCGACCCCGGACTCCAGCCCCTCGTCTCGCCGTCCTCGGTCTCGTCGTTGGCGACACCCGCGACATCCTCGTCGACGAAACACCTCTCGTCGGCCCAGGCTTTCGTCTCGCGCCTCGTGCGCACCCTTGAGTTCTGGCGTTGAGTTTCCGTGACGCGTCGCCCGGCGACCTCGCCGTCGTTGAGGAGTACCTCGGCCGTCCGCTCTCGGGCCGGTGCGCCGTCGTCGTGCGGCGACTCGACGGGCGACCGGTCGTCATCGAGAACGAACCGCACCTACGTGACGGCACGCCGATGCCGACGCTCTTCTGGCTCGTCGACCCCGAACTTCACGACGCGGTGAGTCGTCTCGAGGGTAGCGGGGGCGTGCACCGCTTCGAGGACCTCGTTGACGCCGATGCGTTGGCCACGACCCACGAGGAGTACGCCGAACGTCGTCGGCGCGCGACCGTGCGCACTGACGGCGCCCAGGCCAGTGGGGGCGTGGGCGGCACGCGCGTCGGCGTGAAGTGCCTGCACGCCCACCTCGCGAACTTCCTCGTCGGCGCGTGCGACCCCGTAGGCGAACTCGTCGCGGCCGAAACCGGCGTACCGGAACTTCTCCGCGAGGACGTCCGTGACTGAGGTCGTGGCCGCACTGGACTGCGGCAGCAATTCGACGCGACTGTTGATCGTCAACGAGCACAATGAAACGCTGCGACGCGAGTCGCGCATCACGCGACTGAGCCAAGGGGTGGACGCCACGAAGACGTTGTTGCCCGAAGCACTCCAGCGCTCCTACGACGTCTTGAGCGACTACCGGACGTTGATGGACGACGCGGGCGTGCTTCGCGGACTGCTCGTGGCGACGTCGGCCGTTCGTGACGCCGTCAACGGTCAGGACTTCTTGGACGAGGCACAGCGTCGAACCGGCGTTGACGTGAAGATCTTGAACGGCAGTGAGGAGGCTTCGTTCTCCTACGTCGGAGCCACGTCGGGACTGCCCGCGGACAATCGCGCGACACTGATCGTCGACGTCGGCGGCGGATCGACCGAGATGGCGGTGAAGATCGACGGCGTGCTGGAGAGCTATTCGATGCAGTTGGGCTGTGTGCGCGTGACCGAGCGGGCCCTGGGAAAAGGCGTCGTCAGTCCCGCGAGCGCCGCCGCCGCGAACGCCATGATCGAAGCCGAACTCGAACGCGCGTGGGCAGCGGTGCCGGACTTCGCGGGACTCGTCGGGAACGTCCGTCTGGTCGGACTGGCCGGGTCGGTCTCGACGCTCGCCCAACTCGACGCCGGCCTCGCGACGTACGACCGTGACGCCGTGCACCATCGACAACTCTCGCGGGCGACCGTCGAACTCTGGCGCGACCGGCTCGCCGGTGAGTCCCCCGAGGCTCGACTCGCGCGCCCGGGCATGGTGCGAGGTCGTGAAGACGTGCTCCACGCCGGTCTCTTCATACTCACCGCGGTCATGATCCGCTTCGGCGCCACGGAACTGCTCACCTCGGAGAACGACATCCTCGACGGCATCACCGCCTCGTTGCTCACGCGCTGAAGTGCGCGTCGACCCGTGACCTGTAACGATGGGTGGGTGAGGACTCGATCGCAATGAGCACACGAACGGCCATCTACTCGCCCATATCCCTGCACGGCCGGCGACTAGTGCTGCGAACCATGACCGAACAGGACTACGACGGCTGGTACGAAGTGCGCACGCGGTGCTGCGAATGGCTCTTGAAGTGGGAGCCTCGTTCGGCGCACTCGTCGCACCTGGCCGACGACCAACGCAGCTTCGTGAGTCGCTGCGCGATTCGAGAGCGCGAACGACAGCTGGGCACCGGCTTCGGCTTCGGTATCTTCCAAGACGGTCGTTTCCTCGGTGAGATCACGTTGTCCTCCATTCAGCGCGGGCCGTTGCAGTCGGCCTTCGTCGGGTACTGGATCGACGAAGCCGTGGCCGGCCAGGGCCTGATGCCCGAGGCGGTCGTCGTGCTCTTGCAGTACGCCTTCGAGTCGTTGAAGCTCCACCGCATCGAAGTGAACATCATCCCGCGCAACGCCCCGTCGCGCCGCGTGGTGGAGAAGCTGGGTATTCGCTACGAAGGAATCGCCGAGCGCTACCTCGAGATCGACGGCGCCTGGGAAGACCACGCTCGCTACGCCATCACGGCCGAGGAGTGGGGCGACCGAGCCCCCGAGTTGGTCGCTGACTGGCTCTTGCCCCGCCGCGACTAGCCCATTTCGCTACTCTGTTGGCGCCTCCTGGCGCGCCCGATCCTCGGACTCGCGCGGAGGGAATGATCACCTCGGGCGTTCGCGAATCGTGCGCGGTTCAGAAATGTGAACTTGTGAATTTTGCTATTCTCGCGCTCGGCGGGGCCACACTGGTACTCACGCGAGGAGTGGGCAATGATCGAATCGCGTGCGACGTCCGTAGTACTGACCATGTTCGAGCCTTCGGCACGTGGATTGCGTCGCCTCGTCGCGGTCCTGTCGGTCACGATCGCGGTCCTCAGCTTCAACGTCATTTCGATTACCGCGGCGAACGCCGACGCGTACTGGACGAACGCCATCGAGATACCCGGACTCGCCACACTGAATCAAACCGCGGCGGCCCCGGGCCCGATTGTCTGTACGTCGTCGGGCAACTGCGTGAGCGGCGGAGGGTTGACGGACAGTTCTCTCAACGAACAGGCCTTTTTGGCACAAGAGACCAACGGCGTGTGGTCGAGTGCGACGGTGGTCGCCGGGGCGCTCAACGTCGGTGGTGTGGCCCTGGTCACCGCCATCTCGTGTCCGGCTGTCGGAAGTTGCACCGCCGTCGGGTTTTACGGTGACAACGCGGCGACCAAACACACCTTTGTCATCAGTCAAGTGAATGGAACGTGGGGCTTCCCGACCGAAGTGCCAGACTTCACGACCTTGTTGACTGACGATGCCAACGTGATGAACGCCCTGTCGTGCACGTCAAACACCACGTGCGTTGGCGTCGGGACCTATCTCGACCACGCGACATCGATCTCCCAGCCGATTATCTTCACCGAGACGAACGGGGTGTGGGCCGCGCCTGTTGAAGCGCTCGGCGCCGCTTCGTCGAATCCGGGTGGACTGACATTGGTCGGTGCCCTCGACTGCACATCGGCGACGTCGTGCACGGCGGCCGGTGATTTCTTTAGCTTGAGTGCGCCGAACGTCTTCTTAGCGCCATTTCTGATCGAGGAGAAGAACGGTGTGTGGGGCGGCGTGGAGGCGGTGCCCGGTGTCGCGGCTCTCACTCGCGTACTGGACATCGGATTGACGTCATTATCGTGTGGGGCCACCGGAGACTGCACCGCCGGTGGCATCTACGGGGATGCGGCGGGGCAGTTGCAGGCCTTCATTGTCAATGAAGTCGGCGGTGTGTGGGGCAACGCCTCACAACTCTTCGCGACTCAGACCTTAGGGAGTGGTCTGAGCAATTCGCTGAACGGCATCGAGTGTCCCTCCGCCGGAGATTGCACCGCGATTGGTGAGTTCGCCGACGTGCAAGGCAACGCACAACCGTTCGTCGTCGACGAGACAAATCACTCATGGAGCCCGGCCATCGAGGTTCCCGGAGTGCAGTCACTTAACAACAGCGCCGGTGCGACACTCACCACGATCTCGTGCAGTGCCGTCGGCAATTGCAGTGCGGGTGGTACCTACACTGACGCGAATACCGACACCCAGGCGTTCTTGGTCAACGATTCGAACGGTTCCTGGTCAGATCCCATCGAAATCCCGGGTACGTCCTCGCTCAACAAGGGCGGAGTGTCCGCCGTCTCCGAGGTGTCGTGTAGTGGTGACGGAAGCTGCGGCGTCCAGGGTACGTATACCGACGCGAGTACGAACACGCAACTGTTCGTCGTGAACTCGTCGGCGATCGCGCCGACCTCGGTGTCGTCCGCGCCGCGCCACGTCACCGCCCTCGACAAGAAGGGCGAGATCACCGTGCGCTGGAGTGTGCCGGTGAGTAACGGCGGCACCGCCATCACGTCCTACACGGTCGTGTCGCTGCCGAAGTCCAAGACCTGTACGACGCAAGCCACGTCGTGCACGTTCAAAGGTCTCAACAAGAAACTGCACTACTCCTTCGAAGTGCGTGCCACGAACGCCGACGGGTCGAGCGTTCTTTCGACGAAGTCCAACGTGGTACGCGACAACTGAGTTGACCTAGGGTCGCGCGGCGCCGTACAGACCGGCGGTGAAGACGGGCGCCAGGCTCACGACGGTGCCGGTGTGGGCCGCCGCGATGACCGTACTCGTGCCCCACGGACCGCTGCCGACGTACATGACGACGTGGTCGATGGCGTGGTCGCCGTCGAGGTTGTAGTAAAAGAGCAGGTCACCGGGCTCGAGGTCATTCAGCGCCACGTGGACCATGGCCGGATACTGCGATTCGGTGGTGCGCGGAATCTGGATGCCGGCCTGGGCCCAGGCCCACTGGACGAGTCCGGAACAGTCGAAACCGACGCCGGGCGTTTCGCCGCCCCACACGTACGGAACGCCTTCTTGGAGCTCGGCGGCCTTCACGGCCGCCAAGCCCTGCGCGGTGCTGCCGACGTTCACGAGGGTGACCGTTTGGGAGGCCTGTTGGATCGCCTCGGTCACCTGATTCGCCGCCGTTTGACCGCCGACCGCGGAGGCGGCCGTGATGGCGGCCTCTTCGCCAGCGAGGTTTTTGCTCTTCGCGGCCAAGACACCCTGTTGGATCTCGTAGGCGACGATCTCGACCCTCAACGCCTTGGTCATCTTGTTGATCGTGTCGCGCGTCGTATTGGTGTTGTAGATGTTGAGGTCGAGCAACTGGGACATCGCGTAGGTCTGTTGGCCCGCGTCAACGCGTTGGATGCCGACAAGTCGGATCGTCCCGTCGAGCGAGGTCTTCTCTTTTTGGTAGGTGTGCTTCAGTTGATTGAGGTTCCCGATGACCTCGTTCTCGTACACCGTCCGCGAGTCGCTCTGGGTCGCGTTCTGATTGAAGAGCGCGAGGATCTGCGCGTCCGACGCCCCCAGGACGTAGGCGCGCACGATGTCCTTGACCAGCTTCTTCGCGGTCACCTTGATGGCCGAGCGCTTGTCCTTTTCCTGGCTCTGGAGCCTCTTGATGTTGGCGGTGATCGTCGCGAGCTTCACCTTGTCCTCGTCGTACTGATTGGACGTGATTTCGCTGGTCCTCTCGAGTCGCGACAGCCGGTTCGTCAGCGCCGCGATCATGGCCTGCGTGTTGGTGATGCTCGAGGCGTGGGCGGCCGTGGGCGTCACGATCAACGCGGCGACACTGAACGCCAGAACAACGAGGGGAGTTGATCGAGTCGTGCCCCGACGACGCACGCGAATCATGAAACCAGCCTAGTTAGCGGTTTTATGAATTTATGGAGTTTAGGAACTCTTTACGATGCATTACGGTTACATCGCAACGACCGCTCGGGGGCGTAGCCCAATTGGCAGAGGCAAGGCGCTTAAACCGCCTCCAGTGAGGGTTCGAGTCCCTCCGCCCCTACGCGGTGCGTTTTTCGACGTCTCATTCTTTAGTAGCGTTGCCCCCGTGGCTAAGAGCGCAACAGGTAGATGGGTAAGTAGGGTCGGGGCGTCGGGAGGCGGCAAGGCCTACAAGAAGACGCGTCCCGGCAACTTCTACGGTGCGCTCGCCGTGATCGTGGTCCTGGGCCTGGTCGCGACGGTCTTCGCGCGCTACGAGTACCAACACCCCACGAAAAACCCCGCCGGCGTCGCGCCGAAGATCGGCGCGAACTGGTACGCGGCCCTTTCGATCCAGGCCTGCGGCAAGTACCTGCCCTACCTCTCGACCGACACCTCGCTCAAGGCGCAAGGGATGTACGTGCTTCCGGCCAACGTGCTGCGTATCAGCCCGGTCTCGGCGGCCGACTCCGGCAACAACGCGACGCTCGCGCAGTTCGGCAACGAATATCCCGGTCTCGTCATCAGCACGAGCCAGTTGAACGTTCCCAAGGATGCGCTCGGCACCGCGAACCCCAAGACCGACTTCACGAACGGACAGGCCTGTCCTTCGGGGAAGGGCACACTGTACCCGGGACAAACCGGCAAAGTCGAATACGCCTACTGGACGGCGTTCGGCAAGAAGCCGATCATCACGACGAATCCCGCGTCCATCAAGTTCTCGCCGGACATTCGTATCAGCATCGCCTTTGACCCGGTCAACGTGAAGCCGAAGCCGCCGACCGCGGCGACCAATAACGCGCTGCTCGCCGACAGTACGACGGTGACGCCGACGACCACCGTGACGACGCCGGTCGTCACGACCACGACGGTGAAATCGGGTACGACGACCACGACGGTGAAATCGGGTACGACGACCACGACCACACCGAGCACGACGACGACGTCGAAGGGCTGAGCTTGAAGTCGATCATCCTGGTCGGCGGCAAAGGGACGCGTCTTCGTCCCCTCACTTACGAAACGCCGAAACAGATGCTGCCCCTGGTGGGCGTGCCGATGATCGAGTGCGTCTTCGAGTGGCTCGGTCGCCACGGCGTCACCGACGCGGTGCTCTCGTTGGGCTACCTGCCCGAACAATTCACCGAGGCGTACCCGAGCAACGTGATCGCGGGTGTGCGCGTGGATTACGCCGTCGAGCCCGAACCCCTCGACACCGCGGGTGCGATTCGTTTCGCCGCCACTCGATTCGGCTTTGACGAGACGTTTCTCGTCGTCAACGGCGACGTCTTAACCGACCTCAACATCACGACCTTGAAGGAGTTCCATCACGCCCACGGGGGAGAGGCCACGATCGCGCTCCATCCCGTCGACGACCCATCGCGATTCGGCGTCGTGCCGACGACCCCGGACGGCCAGGTGATCGCCTTCGTGGAGAAACCGCCGCGCGACCAGGCGCCGACCAACAACATCAACGCCGGAACGTACATCTTCGAGCCGAAGGCGCTGGAGCGTATCGCGGCCGAAGGTCGTGTGAGTGTGGAACGCGACACGTTCCCGGCCCTCGCTCACGCCGGCGAGCTCTTCGCGATGGTCGACGGCGCCTACTGGCTCGATACCGGCACGCCCCACGCTTACCTCCAAGCCAACGTCGACATCTTGAACGGTCGCCAGGGCATGCACGAATTCACCAACATCGTGAACTGCTCGTGGCGCCATCCGTCGGCCACCGTCGACGCCACGGCGACGCTCACGAACTCGGTCGTCGACAGCGACTGCGTGGTCGGGGCGAACGTCGTGCTCGAAGAGACCGTGCTCCTGCCCGGGGCGATCGTGCAGAGCAACTGCGTCATCCGCTCCTCCATCATCGGCCCCGGCGCGGTCATCGGCAGGCATTCCCGACTCGGCGCGACCTGCGTCGTCGGCGCGAACGAGCACGTGGCCCCCGCGTCAGAACTCTCCGGCGAAGTGCGCCTCGGCGGGGTGTGATCAGCGAAAGAGGTCTTCGTTCGAGCGGCGAAGGGCGTCGTCTCTAATCGATCCGTCGCCGAAGTACGAGTCATCAAGACCGCGAAGCAGCGCGAACGGTGTCGCTTCGGCCTTGCCGAGCACGAGATTCGCCGCCCCGGCGATCTCGTCGGCGATCGCGACCTCGGTGACCTCGAGGACCCGCCCGGTGGCGTCGGTCGTCCCGCGAAGGTCCAGTATCGGCTTCACGCCCGCCGAACCGATCGCGACGTCGGTGACGCCTACGCGCCAGACTCGGCCGAACGTGTCGGTGATGATCACGGCGACCTCGACGTTGCAGCGCCGTTGGATCTCGGCTCGGAATCGTCGCGCTGAGCGGTCCGGGTCCTTGGGCAGCAGCACCGCCGTGCCGTCCTCGGTGTTCGAGAGATCGATCCCGGCGTTCGCGTTGATGAATCCGTGATGCGTCTCGGTGATGCGCAGTGGTCCCCGGCGACGCAGGATTCGCGCCGATTCACCTTCGATGAGTGCAACCTTGTGCTCTTCCGTGCCGTCGAAGTCGACGACCTGGCCCTCGGACTTCGACACCACCTTGCTCGTGACGATGACGAGGTCGCGGTGTTCGAGCGTGATCCCCGAGGCGAGAAGCGCTTCGAGGAACATAGTGACGAGATCATCACCGTCATGCACCATGGCGACCGACGGGAGGGGGATGATGCGCAGTTCGTTCACGCCAGCACCGCCGCGCTCAGTCGCCGTGCGTTGTCGCGTTCGGCCATGATCGTCGTGGTGACCACGACGTGGACGTCGCGACTCCGCACCTCATCGACGCGAGCGGCGTCGGCTTCATCGATGATCCACGTGCCGACCAACCCCTTGTAGAAGTCGACCACGCCGAGGCACGAGGCCTCGTGACCAAGTTCGGCGAGCAGTCGATCGGCCGGACCCTTCAGGGCGCGACCGTCGATTATTGGTGACACGCCGACGACGACGTCGCGTCGATCTTCGAGCAGTTCGCGAACGCCGCGGACGCGCAGTATCGGATCGATTGAGATCAGCGGATTCGAAGGGGCGATGATGATCCGCGAGGCCTCGCGAAGTGCGTCGAGCACTTCCTCGGTTGCCGTCGCCTCGTCGGCGCCGACGACCTCGATCGAGGTCACGACGACGTCGTGGTGGTGTCGCACGAAATACTCCTGGAACGTCATCCGACCAAGTGCGGTATCGAAGCAGGTGGCGATCACGTCATCCGTGACCGGCAGCAGTCGCACGCTCACGTGAAGTCGATCGCAGAGTTCGGCGGTGACCTGAGTTTTGGTAGCGCCTTCGGCGAGTCGCTGCGAACGATAGAGGTGCGTGGCGAGGTCGCGGTCGCCCAGTCGAAACCACGACTCGCCGCCAAGGGCGTCGAGTCCTTCCATCACGCGCCAGCTCTCGCCTTCGAGGCCCCAACCGAGTTCGCGGTTGTTGCGACCGGCCAACGTGTACATGATCGTGTCGAGGTCGGGACAGATCGTGAGCCCGTGCATGACGAGGTCGTCGCCGACGTTCACGATCGCGGTGATCTCTCGCGGATCGACGAATTCGCTCAGCGCGCTCAACAGTCGCGCTGCGCCCACGCCACCGCTCAGAACCGTTATCACCATCGGAACACTAGAGGGGCTTCGGTATCATCGAGTGCTGTGAGCACGAACTCCCTCCTCGACGGGTGGCCCGGCACGCCCTCAGTAGTGGTGTTATCCCTGGATGGCGGCGTGGTGCGTCGGATCGCCGAGGCCGGGGACCTCGACGAAGTGCGCCCGTGGGCGTCGGTCTCGAAGATGGTGGTCTCCCTGGCTTTCGGCGTCGAGAGCGACTGGGAAATGCAACGATTCGACCAGCGCGTCGGACCGCCCGGTTCGACGCTCGCCAACCTCCTGTCGCACAGCAGTGGATTGGGTCTCGAGAAGGACGACCCCGTCGTCGGCGTCGGGACCAAGCGGATCTATTCGAACTACGGCATCGACTTGGCCGTGGAATCGATCCTCGGTGAGAACACCGCGGACGACTGGTTACAGCAGCGCGTCTTTCGTCCCTTCGGCATGAGCAGCACCACGCTCGACGGAGCGCCGTCGCACGGGGTCAATGGTTCGACGAATGACTTGGCGAAGCTGGCCGTGGCGTGGCTACGACCGGACGCCATCGCCAAAGAGACGCGCAATCTACTCATCACCCCTTACGCGCCGCAACTGGACGGGATCGTTCCCGGATTCGGACGGTTCTCACCCTGCCCGTGGGGGCTGGGTCCGGAGGTCCAAGGGGAGAAGCACCACTGGATGGGGGACTGGCCGGCGGAGAGTTTTGGGCACTTCGGCCAGAGCGGCGCCCTGATTCTGCTCAACGCCGATGAGCAGATCGGACTCGTGGCGACGAGTACCGAGTCCTTCGGAGCCTGGGCCACGAAACTCTGGCCGACCTGGACGAGTGCGATGCGAACGTTGGCTCTTGGTTCGTGAGTCCTACGAGCCTTCGCGTCGGCCTGGACCTCGATGGTTCTCTGGAGTCGCTGGGCAACTCGATGACCGACCTGGCCGACGCGCTCGATCGCACCGGCGAGTGCGAACTCGTCCGGTTCCGCTCACGAACGAGCGCGCAGACGAACAATGAGACGCACCTGTCGCTTCGCGGACTCTGGTCGCCGCTGTGGCGACGCAGTCTCGGACGTTCGATTGATGGTCTCTTGCCGCGCGTCGACGTCGTGCACGTGGCGGGACTCGCCACACCACCGACGAAGACCTTTCCCCTCATCGTCTCGGTTGACGACCTTCGACCGTTGCGCGGGGAGACCCAGACACACCTGCGCATCGCGCAACTGCGACGCGCGGTTGAGCGCGGCGCGACGCTCGTCGCGTCGAGTCGGAGCGCGAGTCACGAGGTCATCAGTGTCCTGGGCGTGGCGCGCAGTCGGGTCGTCGTCGTGCCGCCGGCGGTGCCGCGCGTCGATGAGACGCGCGACGGCGCGGACCTGGTGGTCAACATCACGGGCGTCGACGAGCTCTTCATCGAGCTGGCGCCGCACCTGATCACCTTCGCGAAGGAACACGGTTCACGCGTCGTCGCGCTCGCGAGCACGTCCGCCGGACAGAAGATCCGTTCGAGTGGCCTCGCGATCACCATCCGGGCTCGTCAGGACGCGCGTGACGCCCTCGCTAACGCGCGCGTCGTCATGCACTTATCGGACGGCGCGCGCTTCCCGTCGTTCGCGATCGCGGCCCTCGCGGCCGGCGTACCGACGCTCGCGCGCGCGACCGAGATAAATCGCGAGCTGCTCGAAGGGGCGGCCGCCCTGGTCGTCGACGACCACCAGGTCAATGACACGCTCGAAGAGGTGTGGACCAGCGGGTCGCGACGCTCGATCATGGTGGCGGCCGGACGTTCCCGGGCCGTCGATTTCGCGCCCGACACGGCCGCTCGAGCCTACGTCGCGCTGTATCGCGAGGTCGTGCGAGGCTGGACAGTGTGAAGCGCACGATCACGATCTCGATCGAGCAACTCGACCGTCCCCAGCCCGGCGGCATCGCGACCTACGTTCGTGGTCTGGCGACCGGTCTGGACTCCCTGAGTGATCCGTCGCTCGACGTCGTGGGACTCGCGCCTCGCGGGGCCACGGTCGACCCCGAACTTCCGCTTCGCGCGGTGAACGCTCCGTGTGGTGTACGTCTCTTGACCAAGCTCTGGGCGATGTGGCCCCTCGGTGTTCCGAGTAACTCGAACGTCGTGCACGCGACGTCAATGGCCGGTCCCTTCGGCGGGGGCTCCTCGTCGGCGGTGCATTCGGTGGCGATGCACGATCTGTTGTGGCGCGACGAACCGGATATCTCGACGCCCGCCGGCATCCGCTTCCACGACCATCGACTCCGCCTGATCGCCGAGCGCAAAGACCTTCGCGTGATCGTGACGTCACCCGGTCTGCGCCAACGACTCGTCGAGGTGGGCATCGACGAATCGCGAATCCATAGCGTGCGGCTCGGTGTCGACGAGGACCTCTTCAACGCGGCCTCCGCGACGTCGGTGCGCGAACTGCTCGCCGAACACGGGGTGCCGGGGCCGTTCACGCTGTACGCGGGAACGCGCGAACCGCGCAAGAACATCGAGCGCCTCATTGAAGCCCACACCATGGCACACGCGACCAGTCCCGAACTCGGTCCGCTGGTACTCGCCGGGCCCAGTGGGTGGGGCGGCGTCGCGACGGGCGACGCGACGGTGCTCGGCTTGGTGCCGCGCGACTTGCTCCTCGGTCTCTACCGCGACGCCACCGTCTTCGCCTACGTGCCGCGCGCCGAAGGGTGGGGCCTGCCGCCGGTCGAGGCCCTCCACGCGGGTACGCGTGTCGTGGCCAGTGCCACGACACCGAGTGTGGCGAACAACGACCAAGTGGTTCGAGTCGATCCACTCGACGTCGAGTCGATCGCGCGGGGCCTCGTCGGGGCGCTGAGCGATGGCGTCGATGACGCGAGCCGATTGGCACGTTGCGAATCAGTCGCCGATCTGACGTGGCGCAACGTCGCCCTCGATCACCTGGCGGCGTGGCAGTGAAACTGGCGCTCGACGTCTCGGCCGTGCCGCCCCGACTCGCCGGCGCCGGCCGCTACATCGGCGAACTGGCTCGTCGCGTCCCGGCCACGGGTGTCGAGACGACGCTCATCACGCGGCGTGACGACACGCTGCGTTGGCACGATTGGTCGCCGTCGACGCACATCGCCTCGATCGTCCCGAACTCTCGGCCCTCGCGTCTCCTCTACGAGGCGTGGCTCGCCGGGCGCAGTGCCACCGCGCGCTCGGTCGACGTCTGGCACTCGCCCCACTACACGATGCCCCATCGTTCATCCACGCCCACCGTCGTCACGATTCACGACCTCACGTTCTTCACCAACCCCGAGTGGCACGAGCGATCGAAGGTGCCATTCTTTCGACGGGCCATCTCGTACGCGGCGACGCACGCCGACGTGCTCGTCACCATCAGTGAGTACACCGCGCGCCAACTGGACGAACAGATCCCGAAGCACGCTCCCGTCGTCGTGGCGACCCTGGGCGTCGACCTGGAACGATTCACGACCGACTCGAGTGGCGACCAAGAACTGCTGGGTGTGCACGAGTTGTCCGCCGAACGGCCGTACCTATTCTTCTTGGGCACGTTCGAACCGCGAAAGGGTATCGACGTCCTGCTCGACGCGTTCGAGGAAGTCGCGCGCCACGACCCCGACGTCGAGCTCTGGTTGGCCGGGCAGCCCGGTTGGGGCGTGAAGGAGATCGAGGCCAGGATCGCCGGTCACGGCGCCTCTAAGAGGATTCGGCGCCTCGGCTTCGTCGACGAGTCGGTCCTGCCGGCGTTGATGCGCCAGTCCCGGGCGGTCATCTATCCCTCGCGCGGCGAGGGGTTCGGACTACCCGTCGTCGAGGCGCTCGCCTGTGGTGCGAGCGTCGTGACGTCGTCACAGACCGTGATGTCCGAGATCGCCGGCGACGCGGCATTGCTCGCCCCCGCCGGGGACGCGGCCCGATTGGCCGAAGAGATCATGACGGCTCTCAACGCGAGCGACGAACAACGCGAGCGTCGCGCCGTGGTGGCGCGAGCGCGCGCCGAGATCTTCACCTGGGATTCCTCGGTCGCCCAACACGTGAAGGCGTACGAGATGGCGGTCGGAGAGTGAAGGCGCTCGTCACCGGAGCGGACGGCTTCGTCGGTCGCCATCTCCTCGAGCACCTGCGCGCCAGTGGCGACGACGCGGTCGGCGTCGACCGCGAGTGCGACGTGACGGATGCCAAAAGCGTGATCGGCACATTGGAGAGCGTGCGGCCCGACGCGATCTATCACCTGGCCGCGTTGACCGCCGTCGGCGCGTCGTGGTCGAACCCGGTTGAGTACACCCGCGTGAACGTGTTGGGCACGAAGAACGTTCTCGACGCCGCTTTTCGCGTCGTGCCCGAGTCGAGCGTCGTGATCGTGAGTTCGGCCGACGTGTACGGCGTGGTGCGGCCCGAGGACCTGCCGCTGGTGGAGTCGTTTCGAGTGGCGCCGGCCAATCCGTACGCGTCGAGCAAGGTCGAAGTCGAGCACGTCGGTCACGACGCCGTCCGTGAACGCGCGCAGCGCGTGGTCATCGCGCGACCGTTCAATCACGTGGGGCCCGGTCAGTCCACCAACTTCGTGGTGCCGGCGATCGTGAATCGATTGCTCCAGGCCGTCGCCGACGGGGTCGACGAGATCGTCGTTGGCGACCTCTCCACGCGCCGCGACTTCAGTGACGTCCGTGACGTCGTGCGCGCCTATCGGTTGCTGATCGAACACGGGCTCAGCGGCGAGGTGTACAACATCGCGTCGGGCGTCGACGTCGAGCTGTTCGACATAGCGCAACAGCTCGTGTCGCGCATTGCCCCGCACGTTCGACTTCGTACGGATGAGACGCTGATTCGGCCGGTCGAAGTGCCGGTGTCGTGCGGCAGCTACGCGAAGTTGAAACGGGCGACGAAGTGGCGTCCCACGATCTCGCTGGACACGTCGTTGCGTGACGTCATCGACGAAATGCGTCAGCGTCGCGGCGAATCCTAGGAAACGACGACATTTCGTGGCGGGACGATCGCGAAAGCGGCCGAGGTCGTCGCTAGGCGCCAACTAGCCTTGAAGTACTGATGGAATCTCGCGCTCCGGCCGTTGTTGCCGTCGTCGTTACCACCGGTTCCGGGCCGGGACTAGAAGCTGCAGTTGCTTCTCTCGCGACCCAGAACTACGAGGAACTAAGCCTGCTCGTCGTGGCGAACGGGGAGACCGAACACGTGCCGGCGCGTGTGGCCGCGGTCGCCCCGAACGCCTTCGTCCGGCTGCTCGACGAGAACCGCGGCTTCGCCGCGGCGTGCAACGAAGCGTCCCTGATGGTCGAGGGTTCGGCCTTCTTCCTCTTCTGTCACGATGACGTCCGCCTCGAATCCGACGCGGTGCAGATGATGGTCGAGGCGGCCTTTCGAACGAATGCGGGCGTCGTCACCCCGAAGTTCGTCTCCTACGACGACCCCATGGTCTTGCTGCACGTCGGTCAGACCTGTGACCGCTTCGGAGTGGTGCACGAGCGTGTCGAGTTGGGTGAGATCGACCACGGTCAACAGGACTTGGAGCGCGACGTCTTCGTCGCGCCCGGCGGCGCGACGCTCGTGCGCAGCGACCTCTTCGCCACGCTACGCGGCTTCGACCCCCTCATTCCCGTACTGGGTGAAGACCTGGACCTCTGTTGGCGCGCGCAGATCGCCGGAGCGCGCATCGTGGTCGCCCCGACCGCCAAGGTCGCACACCGCGAGACCATCGCGTCGGGTGAACGGCCCGTTACCGCCCTCGGCACTCGACGCGCCAGTCGTCAGGACCTGCAACGTCGCCACCAGTTGCTGGTCGTGTCGACGGGGTGGGGTCGGGGCCACACCATCACCACGTTGCTCGCCCTCCTGGCGATGGACATGATGGAGTTCGCCCTCGCGATAGTCGGTCGCGACCGAGACCGCGCCGGAGCGATCCTCGGATCTTGGCGCTGGCTGATACACAACCGTCGTCGGATCAGCGAGCGCCGACGCCAGCGACACGAGATCCAGGTCCTCTCCGACGAAGAGCTGCGACGTTTGCAAGTCGGGGGAGCGAGCCGATTGAAGCGCTTCTTCGTGATCTTGGTGCGCGAAGGACTGGACCGCGCCCGGGGCATCTTGCCGCCCGAGGCGCTCGAGGATCACGAGTTCGACGCCGACGCCGTCGGTTTCGCCGCCGCCTTCTCCGAAGACGAGGAGTTCGACGAGATTCCCGACAGCGCGATGATGGAACTTCGCGGCCGTCCGGCGAGGATCCTCACGTCGTTCCGCTCGCAAGCCGTCGTCGTGTTGGTGGTCATCGTGCTGTGGCTCATCGGTTCACGCAACCTCGTCGTGACGCACCTCCCGTTGATCGGTCGCCTCGCGCCCCTCGACTCCTGGTGGATGATGTGGCGCCACTTCTTCGCGTCGTGGTCGCCCAACGGCGTCGGCACCGGCTCGCCGGGCATGCCCGGGTACGCGGTGCTCGCGTTGGCGGGCACGTTCGTCCTGGGACGCATGGGTATCCTGCCGCGCCTCGCGTTGGTCTTCGCCATTCCCATCGGCGCGATCGGCGTCAGCCAACTCCTGAAGGGGCGGGTCTCTAA
>ODAK010000531.1_pt1 | contig 43735 bp, 42 predicted proteins | sample 1539591 | NCBI WGS metagenome assembly ODAK01 (sample SAMEA3539303, study PRJEB22396) | soil metagenome | biome: tundra; feature: field; material: soil | place: USA | collected 2010-05 | depth 0.15 m
CTTTCGACAACAGCCCGACGAGGAAGAAGACGAAGAGGAAGACGAAGGCGACGGCAAAGAAAATGACGATGATGACGAAGAAGACGACGACGGCTACTCGGAGTGAGCGTGCCTTTATTTGTTTTAATGGATGAAGGATGAAGCGTGAACATTGGGGAATCCGGTCGAAGGTGAACGCGATTCCGCTGTGAAGCCGAACACGATTCCGTTGTGATTCCGAACAGCATTCCGGTCTGAAGGTGAACGCCGATTCCGGTGGGAAGGCGAACAGTTTTTGTCGCCTGGCGGAATGGCGTTCGGCTTGGAGCGGAATGTTTTCCACAGACGAACAGCAGGAGGTGCAGCGACGCTGGACAATCACCCGGCATTGAAACTCCATCAATGAAGGAGGACAGGGTGCCGGCCAGGAGAAAGTCCATGCGGAAAGTCAAAGAGGTCCTGCGGTTGAGGTTCGAGTTGGGGTTGGGGCAGCGCCAGATCGCACGCAGTTGCGGAATGGGGCTGGGCACGGTCCACGAGTATCTGGAACGGGCGGTGGCAGCCGGGATCGGTTGGCCGTTGCCGGAAGGCTTGGGCGAAGAAGAACTGGAAGCCAAGCTGTTTGGGAACCAACCCGTGCAGGCCGGAGCGGTGCGACAGCGGTCACAACCGGATTGGAATACCATCCATCAGCAACTGCAACAACATCGTCATCTGACCCTGCAGTTGGTGTGGGAAGAATACCGGCAAGCGCATCCCGAGGGGTATCGCTACAGTTGGTTTTGCGAACGCTATCAACACTGGCGGCGACACCTGGATGTGGTGCTGCGTCAGGAACACAAGGCCGGGGAAAAGATGTTCGTGGACTGGGCGGGGGCAACGATTCCCGTCTATGACAGTACGACGGGACAAGCCTGGCCGGCATCGCTGTTTGTTTCTGTGCTGGGTGCCAGTTCCTACACCTACGCAGAAGCGACTCGGGATCAGCAGTTGGAAGCCTGGATTCAGGCGCACATCCACGCGCTGGAGTTTTTCGGCGGGGTGCCGATTCTGGTAGTACCCGATAACACCAAGACGGCGGTCACCCGAGCCTGTCGCTACGATCCGGATCTGAATCCCACCTATCAAGAGTTCGCGGTGCATTACGGGATGGGAGTCGTGCCCGCACGTCCGTACAAACCACGGGACAAGGCCAAGGCCGAAAGCGGAGTGCAAGTATGCGAACGCTGGATCGTGGCAGCGCTGCGAAACCGGAAGTTCTTCAGCCTGCCGGAACTCAACCAGGCGATCCGCGAGCTGCTGGTGCGACTGAATGAGCGTCCTTTCCGCAAGCGGGACGGATCGCGGTCGAGTCTGTTTCACAGCCTGGAGAAACCGGCTCTGGCAGCGTTACCGGCCGAGCGCTTCGACATGAGCCAGTGGTCGCGTGCCACCGTCAACATCGATTACCACATTGCCTTCGATGGGAACTTTTACAGTGTGCCGTACACTCTGGTGCAACAAGTCGTGGAAGTCCGCTCCACGCCGACTACGGTGGAGATCTTTCACAAGGGCAACCGGATCGCTTCCCACCTGCGCAGTCGCAGGCGCGGTCAAGCGATCACCCAGAACGAGCACCGCCCCAAGAGTCATCAAGCCCATCTGGAATGGCCTCCATCGCGGATGGTGAACTGGGCACGCAGCATCGGTCCCAACACGGCCCAGTTGTTCGAGCGAATCCTAAACGAGAAGCCGCACCCGGAGATGGGCTACCGCTCCTGCCTCGGCATCATTCGCCTGGCGCAGCAGTACTCTCGGCAACGCATGGAAGCCGCGGCGGAACGGGCACTCCTCGCCCAGGCTTGTCGCTATCAGAGCGTGAAGTCGATCTTGAAGAACTCGCTCGACGCGGTTCCCTTATCTCCACCACCACCTGGCTCCCCACCCCTGACCCATGACAATGTCCGCGGCGCCGACTACTTCGACCAAGGAGGCCCGACCTCATGCTGAACCAACCGATGATGGAAAAGCTGCTGGCCATGCGGTTGCAAGGCATGGTCGAAGGATTGAAAATGCAGGAACAAGATCGAACGATCAACGAACTGAGTTTCCTCGAACGACTCGCGCTGCTGGTCGATCAACAATGGAGTTGGCGCGAGAACCGGGCACTGGCACGAAGACTGAAAGCGGCCAAACTGCGGGGACCGGCCTGCGTGGAGGACATCGATTACCGGGCTGCGCGTGGTCTGGACAAGACAGTAATGCGTGCTCTGGTAAAAGACTCGTCCTGGGTCCGCAACCACGAAAACATTTTCGTGTTGGGTCCGACCGGGGTGGGCAAGAGTTTCATCGCTTCCGCCCTGGCGCAGAAAGCCTGTCGCGACGGCTACTCGGCTCTCTATTTGCGAGCTGCCGCCTTGCTGCGTGAACTGGCCCTGACACGGGCCGATGGAAGCTTGCGTCACTTCCTGGCTCGACTGGGCCGCATCGATGTTCTGGTCATTGATGACTGGGCCATGGCGCCGCTGAATGAAACCGAGCGCCGCGAAGTCTGGGAGATCTGCGAAGATCGCTATCAGACTCGCTCCACGATTCTCACTTCCCAACTGCCGGTCTCGCGCTGGCACGAGCAGCTCGATGATCCCACCATCGCTGACGGCATCCTCGACCGTCTTGTACACAACGCTCATCGCATCGAGATGCGCGGCGAGTCCATGCGCAAGAAACGCAATCCGCCGCAGGACGAGAAGAAGGAATGAACCGACGTCAAAATCTTTGAGTGCGAGATGGCGATTTCGATGAAGTTTGAAGTCGCGTGGCGTTTGGTGTCCAATGGTTTCGTGAGAGTCTCGTTCAGCTTACTGATGCTACTTGCCTTGGGCGTCCCATCGTCAACCCAAGTATCTACGGAACCCATCGTCGCCACCGTTTGTGACGTGCTCAGTAAACCATCAGCGTTCAACGGCAAGATGGTTCGGCTTAGCGGAACCGTCGATATCAGCTTCGAGTATCTTGCCCTGTCTCAGGGAACATGTCGTGCTATCTGGCTTGATTTGCCAGGCGTTGACCCAGTTCATCCCGACCCGTCGTTTCAGATGCTTCGGGACGACAACCTAGCCCAGTTCATGAAGTTGCTTGCAACGAGGAAGACCGCTGATGTGGTGCTGCTTGGGCGGCTTGACGGCGTTGATGAAATCCAACAGGGACAGACCGTGCGAGAGGAGAGAAAGCACAAGGACGGAAGCGAGTCCGCCGTTGTCGGCTTTCATAGTAACGGGTTTGGCAACATGGGGCAGTACAAGGCGCGACTGGTTCTGCAACGGGTAGTTGCCGTTCAAACATCGCCAGCTACCGCGAATTGAATTGTTAGCTGTTGTGATCAGGCCAACTCGCACCCAATCCGTCCAGGACAGAATTATCGGCGAAACACCCACTCGTCTCGCTGTCCAGAACCGGGTTCCGGGAGGTTGGCACGCCAACTCAAGCCCACAGGGTTTTAAGGTAGCGCTAATGAGTGGGAGCCGCCCATGATCCTTTCTTCTACAACGAGGAAGCAGGGGCAAAGGGGCTGCCGCCCCTTTCCCCTGCACCCCCAATCCCCGCCGAACCTCCTCCGCTTCGCTTCGGACAATTTCGCTTGACGATTCCGAACATCTAATCCACAATCACCATGTCAGCGTCGCTTCGCTCCGACTGCTGTTCACCTTCGCTCCGGAACGCCGTTTCGGCTTCCCTCCGGAATCGATGTTCACCTTCACCGGAATACCCATTCGCCTGGTGGCACACCGTGAGTGTTCAGGTTTCAGCCGATTATCAGTAGAGTTCTGCAGCGCAGTGCGATCGGCACTTTGGCATAGATGGTCGCCTCCAGAGTTAGCACGTCCCCAAGTCTGTGTGGTCATTGAGAAGGTTGATCCAGCTTCAAAAAGGGGAGTTTTACCAAACGAAGCCAACAAGTCTTTTGTTATTAACAGAATGATCTTCGTCTAGCGGCACCGGTGAGCGTTCAGGTTTCAAGCGATCCAGTAGACCCTCTGTACAGGGCAGCTCGACCGGCCGCGGCGTTGGCGCAGTCTTCAGCTTCCCTCCCAAGTCCATTCTGAGATGTGCGGCTCGACCAGCCACTCCGAGTGCAAGTGACGCGGCAGACAAGCTCTGCGGGTACTAGGGCAGTTTGACTGCCAACAGACCAGAGGTGCAATTCCTGCGGTATTTGGATAAGCCACTTCCACCCGGCTCGAGCCACTCTGACTGCCCTTTGCCGAGGCGTGGCGGCTCGTGTAGGTTCGGCGTACGCAAGAAAGCCGGAGCTTTTGGCTCCGGCTTTCACACCCCAGGGGGACGGGTAGGAATTAACGGGTCAGCTTGCGGCGCAACACCCCTGCAACAGCCAGAGCACCGGAGCCGAAGAGCAGGATGCTGCCGGGTTCAGGGACTTGTTGTTCGGAGAATTGGTTCGACACCATCGAAAGCGACGCGCCTCCATTTGTGCCGGAGGTAAGCTCAATGTCCTTTTCTACATCGATCTCGGTTGCTGCCGAGAAATTGACTGAGTCAAAGAACTTGAATCCCTGCTGACCATTGTCGTAAACGCTCAGCTGGTAGGTTGTCCCTCCAAGGCAACTCGGAAACATGGCCCCCACACAAACGGTTTCGTCAACCCTTGCACCACCAGTCCCGAAAAAGCTTGCCCCACCCATGGAAAGACTGACGTCGATGATTTTAGCACCACCCGGGTTGACTGTGACCGTGTAGTCGATGAAAGAATCCTGAGTTGGTACGCCGCTGCCGTTTGATACGTTCCATCCGGCGGTCCACTGAAACCCTGGGTCCAAGTGCGTGGTAATGGGGGTGACTGACAGACTGGCGGGCGGAACTCCAAAATCGTGCGGAGTGTACGAGTACGAGAAATTGCTAAAGGTCTTGTCGTCGATTGTGCACGAGTTGGGGTTGAGGGCGAGATAGTCCGCCCAAGTTCCCGGTGCACAAGCACTGGCGAATCCAATGCCTGACAACAAAACGACGCATGCCACTACCAACAACGCTGAAAACCATTTGCTTTTCATATACTTAAGGCCCTCCAAAGTCCGTCCTGAGCTGTGTGGCCTGCCAGTCGACCGTCCAAGTGTAAAAGTGGCGTCGGGTCAGACCTGCCTTTGCTAAAGCAATTCCCCTGCCAAAGCAACACGCGGTAAGTCACGAAAAGTAACCCAGTTGGTTACGGTCCTACTAGACCAGGTGCAACATTTTGCGATATTGGGATAAGCCATTTCCTCGTCCGCTCTGGTCAGACACCCTTTTCGCCACTTTAATGTTGGGTTATTGGCAACGGCTGCGATGTCTGTTTGCTAGCCCGGTAAATAGTACGGTGGACACCGGAATCATGGGCAACGGCATCGGCACGTACCACGTAGGTGCCGAGCCCGGGAGATGAACTGAACGGGATTACCGGGCCAGACTTATCCGCGGCCAGGGTGAAGTGTTGATATCCCAGTGTGGTCGCTCTGCCAATGCTATTCACCGCAACTACGACCACGGTAAGATCAAAATCCTGTCCGGTTTGATTTGTGACCACCACGGACCCGGAGAGAGTGGCGCCCTGCACTTTTGGATATTGCTTCCAGTCGATGGTCAGTCCGGCAATTACGGTGATGGTCATGGCACGCTGGGCCTGCAACGGAGGCGCGCTGGAGTCGGCCCCTGCGACCGTGAAGCGATACTCGCCCGCAGTCGCCGGCACACCAGAGATAGCGCCGGAGTGCGCTTTCAGCTTAAGACCTGGAGGAAGCTGTCCGTCGACAAGATGCCAAGAGTAAGGTGCGGCTCCTCCGGTTGCGACCAAAGGAAAGTTGAAGTTGCTCCCGAGAATGGCGGTTGACGCAGGCTGTGCTTTGATGACCAGCCCGGGCTGCCGGTTCGCAGCGGAACTCTGCCCATGCGCGGCGAAGGCGGAGACCCAGGCCAAGACCACAAGGCCGCAACACGCCACAAGTTTACGCATGGTAAGAACCATTATAGTGGGTCATCGGGACAACGACGGGCGGTCTGGCCCCTTCCCCCGCATAAACGCGGGGGCCCCCACCAGGAAGGACACTCTGTGGGTTCCGCGCAGCATTTTTCCGCAGCTGGATTGTTCATCTGAACGCTTTGTCTTTGCCATCCCCGACCAAGGAGTTCAGTGGAAGGACCTGCTCCTTCGAGGTCAAGACTAGTGCAGCAGCCCGAACATCGCCACTCCCGTCTGCGTGCCCACGAACACTTTGCCGTTCACAATTACTGGGGTGATGAATTTGTTGCCCGGCCCAAACTGGTCGCGCGATCCCGCCTGGTTGCTGTTGTACAGCTCGTGCGCGAGATTGGTGGCATCGTAGGCGTGCAGCACCGCCGGATTGGTGTTCTCGATTGCCCAGACGATTCCATTGGACGTTCCATTGGCGGATACGCTGGGTGTGGTCCCGGGATAGGTGAACGACGTTGCCGTTTGGCTGCTCGGAGAGGTGGAAAGTTTTGCGTTCGAAATGCCGAACGCCTTCAGCGGGCTTCCCACAGACCCGTAATAAACCGTGTTGTTGAAGTAGGCAGGCATGGCCCACATGCCCCCCGGAAGCACCCCATCAAGCTCCTGGTAGATGGCGTTGTCGTTATTGGGATTAAATTTCCCCATGTTGTCGCGGTCCACCACGTAGATGTTACTGTCCTTCCCTGCTCCCACGGCTAAGTGGTGCACATTCCCTTGGCTGTCGGTGAGATCGGGCAGTATCATCGCTCCGCCCGAGCCGAGATCCTCGTCGGCGTTTGACTCCTGCATGGTGTTGTGCATGTTGAAATAGTCAGCCACTGCAAGCTGGCCAGAGAGAGACAGCTTCATGAAGGCATTCCCGTAATCGCCATTGATGGGAAATCCGTTCGAGTCGAGCGTGGTATCGAAGGTGCCGTTGCCATCGAGGAAGTAGAGGGCCTGGTTATCGGCCGCCAATCCGGCGCCCGCCATCCAGATCGCGCCCTCATTGCCGTTCGGGGTAACGTCTATTACGGACGTTTGCAGCAAAGTCTGCGCATTGTAGGCCATCACCCACCCGGTGTAGGGGCGCTGGTCGCAATGGGAAGTGAAGGCCATGTAGATGGTTCCACCCACTTCCAGCAGGCCGACGCGTTCGGCAAATTGTCCCGGAGCGAAGATGACCATGCCGCCCTGGCTGCCGTCGCCGGTGCCGGGATAGGTTGCCGTAATCTCGGTGGGACCACCGAACAACTCTGCTCCGGTCTTAAGATCCAGGGCATGAAGACGCTGGTGATAGTGGCCGGAAGAGTCTTTCGACATAGCCACGAAGTAGATGGCGCCGGACGGTCCTTGCAGGCGGTCGATCACCGGAGTGTCGGTGATTCCGATCTCCGGTGAAATCTGGCTGCAACCGTGATTATCGCTGGTGGTCTCGCCCTGGCCAAGCGCTGAAACTCTCCAAAACTGCGTGCCGCTGTTGGCACCGAAGGCATAGATACTGCCATGCTCGGTGACCACGAACAGCGTGCTTTCACGAACACCGCTGATGGTATCGGTTTGGGTGTTCAGGAACAGGGGTTGTGCGTCCACTTTGCCATCGACGGAGAAGAAGCCAGTCTTTCCGAACGAGGTGGAATTGACGTTGGAGGGTGTCAGAATCGTTTCTTGGGACGTCACGCCTTGACGGGAGATATCGTAATGATAGGTAAGTACATCCGTGGGGCGTGTCATGATTGACGGTCCCGAAGGTTGCGGCGGGGATGACGCTGATGCTGCGGCGACGGCACTCGATGGTAAACGGGAAGACGAGGAAGGGTTTGCCCCTCGAAAATACAGCGCTCCCAAGCCCAGGAAGAAGAGAACGGACAACGTCAATTTCAAATAGCTGCGCATCGGGTCACCCCAAGTCGTGGACTACTGTCTTTGATGGGTAGATGAAACAGACTACCCGAAAGTTGTGGAATTTTAGCAGTCAGCACAAGGCAAATGCCGGCCCTTTCGTGCTATTCGGGGTTGGACGGGTGGCGGCGCGCCGCGAACTTCGCACCGAGCGAATAGCCGATGCAACACAACGTCGGCAGGGTGTACAGAGGCCAAGCCAATCCTTCATCGCAATTGGTGCGGATGTCGAAAGCGAACTCGTGCAGGAAGTACTGCGATCGGGACAAATCACAGTTCTGGCTGGTATAGCTGGCCACGTCGGGCAGCACGACCAGCAGCCACAATGCAATCGCTGGGACCCAAATCCAGCGGGCGACGGAAGGATGGAACTTGCGCGCCACCAGGTATCCCAAGCCGAAGGCCGGCAGCAGCGTCGTCACATCCTGGAAATAGGCGGCAATGTGAGAGGGAAAGACACGGAAGAGCAGAAGGCTGATGGGAGCGGCCAATAGCGAGCCAACGAGGGCCGCGAATATCAGGTTCGGAACAAACGCCAGGCCCTTGAGCAGAGTGTGCAGGGCGCGCCGCTTGGGATTCTCGGGACTCTCGCGCTGGCTTTCCGTCAAGCTCCCAGCCATGGCAAAAGAGTAGTCCAAAGAAACGGCAATTGACCATCTCGAATTTAATCGGCGCCCGCCATGGCGCGGGCAGGCCTGCCCAGTTTGCGCGGCCGTAGCGCCTCGCTGTGGAAGCTCTGGTTTTCCATCCAACTGTCGAGGACGCTCTTTTTGAACTTCCAGCGGTTGCCAAGCTTGAACGCCGGAATCATCTCCTCGGAGACGTACTTGTAAAGGGTGTCGGCCGAAACTCCCAAATAGTGGGATGCCTGGCGTATGTTCATCACTTCGCGCGCGTCGGCTAACATGGCTCCTCTTTGGGCGGGGGCGATGGCGGGCTGCGAGTGGGGCCCCTGCGATGATGTTGGCTTGGTGCGATTCGCTTTGGCGTGGCTGCTGATGGCAGGTTCTCCCTGGTACTCTAAGGTTTGCATCGGACTGCTCGTGTATTCGCCAATTCTTCGCCTCGCAGCATAATGGCAAGCGCTGCGTAATGCAAGTCATTGTAGGGCCGGCAAAGCGGTTTCACCATACGCCAGATGTTGACCCGCGCGGTACCCCGAGTAGTGGAAACGCCAATAGCAGAAAGGTAACAGGGCAAATCGCCCATTGCTTCTTGCCCCGGCGTCGTGCCATCTGCTGGCAGTCGGTCCGTGAGCTCGATTGTGATCGGCTGTTTGTTAACGCCATGGGCATGGAAGGCGGACAAAAGGTCTTTGTAGTCTTGGAACATCCGGCTCCATCTCCCAACCTTTGAGGGCGTAGGCAGTCTGGATCATTTCCTCAACTGCATCCAGCCGCTCATGCGCGGGCCGACTCTGCCAGTAGCGATATTCGTCGGCCTTCATTTCCTTGTGGCTGGCGTAAATGCGGGTGGTCTTCTCCATGGGTTCGTTTGTAGCACCGGGAGGTTAGTTTTGCAACGGAGTCGAGTGCTGGGTTCCGGCTGGGCCTCGGGTTTCGCTTCTTGTGAAACGCAAAGATCAGCGCCAGTCTTGCGCTCCGTGATAGATGTGCAGGATTTCGACGGCCTCATCTTTTACTGCATAGACGACAACGTAAGGGAGGGGCGTCAGCGCCAGCTCTCTGGTGCCGCTCCGGTGGCCGGGTCTGCCCCGGTTAGGTGAGGTTTTCAGAAGGCGGACACGCTGGTAGATTGTCCGCACCGTCGGTTCAGCGAAATGGGGGTAGTTCTGTTGCAGGTAGTTCTTGATGTTCTGTAGATCGTCGGCGGCGGGGACGGTCCAGCGAATGCGCATCAGGCCTTGAACATGGCTTCAAGGCGAGCGTCCATTTCCTCTTCTTCAATAAACTCGCCGCGCTCGGCCGCCGCTATTCCTTTTTCCACGGCGGCAAGGAAGCGGGCCTCTTCGTCAAGATAACGAGTAACAACATTCGTCACCAACCGTTCGGGGGCGGTCCCGGCTTTGGTGGCGAGCTGCGCAAGCTTCGCTTGCTGCTCAGGGGTAAACGGTATCTCCATCGCGTCCAGAGTACGGGAAAGTTCCGCTTGCAGGCAAGTGTCTGGAAAAGTCGGTGCTGGGTTCCGCCTCGGCCTCGCCTTTCGCTTCTCCCACTGACCCGAATGCCATGCCACCCCCAACCCGGTGCATTCATCTGACCGTGAAAGCCCCCTATCATTTAGGATGTTCTCGGTGGCAGGAGGCATGGTGGTTTGTAGCACTTGCGGATATGAGAACCAGGTTGGCAACCGCTTTTGCGGAATGTGTGGCACTCCGCTGCCGCATCGGCCGCTGACCGCTCCAGGCGCGCAGAGCACGGCCAGCCTCACACGTCCGCTGGCGGAAGATGCCGGGCTGCCGCGGGCCGACAACCCGACACGGCCTGCCGACGATACGGAAGGCGACACTCCAGCTTTGGAGGCGGCGCCTCCGCAGTTGGAATTGGTGCCGGAAATCCCGTTGGACGAGTATGTGAAGGGTTTTCGCTACGTGCCGCCCGACGATCCGCAAGAAATCACCATGCGATGCGAGACTCCAGTATTAGGGCCCGAGCCTCCCGCCTCGTCGAATACCACCTCCGCGGTGCCCGCAGAGACGGCAACCGCCGCCACCGAGGCCGCAGCTCCAGCCTCTGCCGATGATGTGGAAGAGCGGCTGGGATTGGAAGTTAATGACACGGAAGAGCGCAGCGACCGCCCGCGCTTTCTGGATTTCAACGAACCGCCCGCGCCCGTAGAGACGGCGACGGCCACAACCGAAGCCACAGCTCCAGCCTCCGCCGATGATGTGGAAGAGCGGCTGGGATTGGAAGTCAATGACACGGCGGAGGAGGGCAGCGACCGCCCGCGCTTTCTGGATTTCAACGAACCGCCCGCATCGCTTAAACCAGCACCAGCAGTCGCTGTGACGCCCATCTACGGTTCATCGTTCCTGGGACTGGGCGAAACGCCGCAAGTGGACGCCGCGACCGATGACGAGATCGAGGTCGAAGAGCCTACCTACGGGAAATGGCGGATAGGGCTGGCGGCAGTCGTGGTTCTGATATTCGGCTACCTCGGAGTGCTGGAGTGGCAGGCACAAGTGCGCCAGACGAACGATGGCCCTGTCGAGGTTGTCAAGACGAAGCTGCGGAGCATGGGTTACCTCAAGCCGGCGGAGGACCCCAGCGCCGTCGAGGCTATTAGTACGAAGATGTGGAACCTGGCTCACAACAAGTGGGCGGAACGCGCCAGCCTCGTCGAAGCTATCAAGACGAAGATGCGTAGCCTGGCTTACGGCCAAGCGACGGATAACGCCAGCGGCGAGTCAGCGTCGCCTGGCACCAAGCCCAAGTCGCAGAAGAGAAATCCTCCTGCCAGCGACGCGGCTTCTACCCAAGCGCAAAATGCACCCACCGTCCCGAATACCGAGGCTGCAACCACGCCACCCGCCAGCTCCGAGCCGGTCACGTCTGCGTCCACTGGAAATGTGCCGGTAGCCGGACAGTCCACTGCCACACCGGCGCAAAATCCGGCGGTGGAGGCAGCCGGAACTCCAGCCGGGCAGAATACGGCGACGGCGAAAACCACACCGCCCGCCGTGGACAAGTCGAAATTGATCGGGTCACCGCAGCTTGGCTCGGCGGCCACGGTTGGCAGAGCCAAGCCGTCACCACAAGCCGCCGACGATGGCGAGGAAGTGGTCGTCAAAAAAATGATGCCCGGCGCCGAGGAGATGACCAAAGCCAACAACGCCAGTGATTCAGCAGCGGCAGCGGCATGGCTGTGGAAGGCGACTGCCAAAGGCAATCCTGCGGCGCCCGTGCGCCTGGCCGCCATGTACGTCAGGGGCGACGGCGTACCGCGCAGTTGCGAACAGGCGATGGTGCTGTTGAAGGGCGCGGCCCAAAAGGAAAATGCCATGGCCCGCAACCGGCTGGCTTTTATGTATAGCTCGGGAATTTGCGTGCAACGCAACCGCGTGGAAGCCTATCGCTGGCTGAGTTCAGCCTTGGTTGCCGATCCCAACAGCGAATGGGCACAGCAGAACCGCGACCTGCTGTGGCGACAGATGACTCCGGAAGAGCGCACCCTGGCGGAAAAGTATAAGTAAAACCGCTCTTCGCTGTTCGCTCTTCGCTCTTGGCTTGTAGCTTCTATGATTTGCCTGTGAACTTGATAGACGAAAATCCAGCGCCGTAGGCGCGGCACAGATCTTCGCTCCTGGGGGGCCACCCAAAGTCTTCGCCAACAACTATAATGATCCCTGGGGTGAGGCATCGCGCTTCGCTCGCAGTTTTGAAACCACTTTTTGTTCCCTTACATCAAGGCCAACTGGAGGAAAGAATCAGCATGGCACACGAAGTTCCTGCGCTGCCCTACGACTACGCTGCCCTAGAACCCTACATTGACACGCAAACCATGCACCTGCACCACGACAAGCACCATGTTGCCTACGTCACCAACCTCAATGCCGCTTTGGAGAAGGCCCCGGAGCTGCAAAAGTTGAGCGCCGAGGAACTGGTCAAGAGCCTGGAGAATGTGCCCGAAGCGATCCGTAACGCGGTGCGCAACAATGCCGGTGGGCACGTGAACCACACCATGTTTTGGACCATCATGGGCCCCAACGCCGGAGGCGAGCCCAGCGGCGCTATCGCCGAGGCCATCAAGAGCACCTTCGGCGATTTCGCCAGCTTCAAGGAAAAGTTCAACGATGCCGGCCTCAAGCAGTTCGGCAGCGGCTGGACATGGCTGGTGCGCGACCGTGGCGGCAAGCTGCTGGTTATGGCGACGCCCAATCAGGATAGCCCGCTCAGCCAGGACTTCTGGCCCATCATGGGCAACGACGTCTGGGAGCACGCCTATTACCTGAAGTACCAGAACCGCCGCGCCGACTACCTGAAGGAATGGTGGAACGTGGTGAACTGGGCCGAAGTCAACAAGCGCTTCCAGAAAAGCCAGAAGTAATACGCGTGAAGTTTCCGGCGGCGAAACAGGGTGCGACGATCGCACCCTCTTGTCGTCTGCGCACGTGAGCTACGCTTCCTTCATTGGCAGCTTGCGCGCGGGATCCGTGATCGCGTCAATCTTAACGGCGTAGCTTGAACGCTGGGCGATGTCCGCATCGGTAATTATGTGAACATCAAGCAGACCTTCCGTCCGATAGCCAGTTCGCAGGAAGTTGATTTCACTGAGACAACGACTCCAGCCCTCCAGCCAGAGCATCAATTCCCTGCCCTGCGCTTCGTTGCCCTGGAAATGCAGCAGCAGATCGATATCGCTTGCCGGACCCGCGGTTGCATTCTTGGTGCTGCCGATCAGGTAAAACGATTTGACCCCAAATATCCGGGGGTCGAGCTGTGCCGCGATCCTCTGTGCCATCCGGAAACGCCAGCGCCAGTGCTCTTCACCGCTACGATCGACCACCTCAACGTCCCCTTCAGGCTGTCCCTCATGTTGTCGCGGAGGTGACAGGTATGCCACCGCCTGGTCGAGTTCTGCATTCATCAGCACCCGCAAAATCAGGCCGCCGGTTTCTTTCGGCACATCGATAACGCGGAGCGTATCGGACAGATGTGCGAATTCGGGAAGCAGTTCCCCAAGCACACTGCGCGAGCGACGGAGAAACGATTCCTTGAATACGGTCTGCGGGTCGTCCGGATAGAGAGGCAGGTAGCGTATCGAAGCTTCCACCAAGTCCTGAAAAAAATGGGTGCCGAAGGAGAGGTCCGGCAGATAATTTCCGCGTTGTCGCGCCACTTCGATCAGCATGGCCGTGTTGTTGATGTCGGAGTACGTGACTGGAACGCCGAGTTTGATGTCCCCGCGGCTCCCCCAGCGTCCGGGACCGATCGAGATAAACTGCCGCTTGGGCAGCAACTTGTTCAATCGTCCTACCGCGCGCCCTACATCGCGCATGGCCGCCTGGTCGGAAAGTTGACTGTAGCCCTCCAGGTCTACGTAAACAATGTGCGTGATCTCCGGTACCCTGCCATTGGAGACGAAGCGATTCGCTGAGAAGATCACCTTGTCCGCCGGCAGATTCTGCGGTATCGCAACCGGGACCGCATCGCCGCTGTAGCTTTGCGGCCGGCACTGCAGGAGATAAAAATCCTCACCGTCATAGGCGAACTCGATATCCACCGGCGTGCCCAGCTTGGCTTGCAGCAGAGTCAGCAGCTCGCGAATCCGCGCCACGAACGGCGTCTTCCGGACCAGGCCTTCGAAGCTGAAAACCACATCGCGTGTGCTAAAGTCCGGGACTGGCCCGACTAGCTGCTCCATGCGATCATGCTCGATGACCGACACAAAATGGCGGATCTGCGGGTAATTGGCGCCGCAGTAACGCAGCAGTTCCAGCGCATCCACCGTCTCAAACGCATTAGTCTCCAGGTTGATCACGTCGACGCGCTTGGGCGAGTACTTGAGCACCTCTTCCACCGTAACGTTGACTCGAAGATTGGGTTGTCCCGGCGCGATGAGCACCGGATAGTCGTCGGCTACGCGGTCAACCGCGCGCGTTCCCAATCCCGGCACCAGCCGGACTAATCCGTCTCCGCGACTAATTCGGGCAGACCACCGGAATTCGTTGTTACTAAATGCGACGCCGGAGCAGGCTGGAAGGAAGTACTTGCCGATCTTGCGGCCCACAACTTCCTGGATCATGATGCCCATCTCTTCATGAACATCCAAAAGCCCGCGCTCCGCCCGGTACTCCGTGGGGTCGGGTCCAAAGATCGAGGCGTACACTTCGGCGACGGCGTCCATCAGCGCCGCCAGGCGCTCCTCTTTCGTGCCCTGGTTGCCCAGAAAGAGGCTCTTGTATTTCCCGGAGAACGCCGATCCGGCGCGGTCTTCCAGAAGACTCGAGCTGCGAACGATCAACGGACGGTCGCCCAGTTCATCGAGAGCCAGCGAAAGTCCCTTGGCTAGTTCCGAGGGAAATGACGAACTCTTGAAGAGTGAGACGAGGTGCGGGTATTCCTGCCGCACCTGGTCAATCTCCATGTACTTCCAATTCAGTACATCCTCCAACTCATTGTGGTGGACGAAATTGAGAATCCAGTCCGAGGTGATGTACCAGGTGCGGGGCACCTTCACCTGACGCAGCTCCCCGCTGGCCTCTGGAGCTTTCTCGATGATCTTCTTGGCCAGGAACAGCCCGGCGCTTTTGCCTCCAAGCTTCCCGTGACAGCCAGGCGGGAAGATGATCCTTCCCAGCAGATCGTAAAAGTCCTTGACCTCGATGAAGTTCTTGGCGATGTTGATGAACTCCAGGTTTTCGGAGAAAAATCGCCGGATGAGCGACACCCGCAGGCCCTTTTGCGTTGAAAGCGAAAGCTCGCCCTCTTCGATGGCGGCGTGCTGGTAGCGTTCGATCGCTTCGATGATGTCTCCCAAGGACGTGGCCAGGTTCTCCAGGGCCCGCACCAGGAAGCTGGACTTCTCCTCCTTGATCCACGTGGTGACGCAGTTCAGGATCTCGGTTTCACTCAGGTGCTGACTGGCGATGCGAAACGCTTCCGTAGTGAGGTCAACAAACTCGGCCGGAACATCGCGGCGCAGAGGCCGATTTTCGTGGTCGGGATTGGCAGCATCGACCGCGGCCGGAGCGCCGCCACGTTGCAGTAGTTCCTTGGCTTCCTGCACTCCGCCCCAGCTCAAGTGATTGATCAGCTTGCGCGAAATTCGCCGCAGCAGGACCGGGTCGGTGTCGCGCAGGAACTCAAGGACGACCCGCCACTCACCTTTATCGCTGGCCAGACCGCCGGCTGCCGCCGACAGTCCCTCAAAAGCGGTTTTCAGCCGCCGTTGCATTACATGGTTGGCAGTGCGTTCGGCGATGGTCTCGATCAGCTTCCGCTCCTCCTTGAGGAAGGGGCCCTCGTCCGACTTGGGCATCTGCGCCCGGTACGAGACTTCCACGCTGCCGACCGTTTCGCCCTGCACGACGATGTTGGCGGCCTGTACCCACGGTGTGGAGACAAAATCCGGCAGCTGGATTACCTGATTTTCGAAGATGATTCGCGCCTGGCAGTCGTGGGGGTACTGCCAACCCGGCGGTAGAACCTCGATCATCCCGCGGAAGATTTCCTCCAGAGAAAGTTCCGGCCGATTGAGGAGCTCATCCACTTTGTAGAGACAGTTCAATTCCTTGGCGCGCTCCTGCAACTCGCGAAGGATTACCCCAACTTGGGATTCGTCTCGGATCATGTCTCGTTCTCGTTGGCTTGCGTTCGCCCGACTGACAGCACAACGCCGCGCCTGGAACGGCCATCAACACGAACTGTCAGTGTACCGGTAGGGCGCACGTGGCGAACAAATTCAGTTTCTTGCACAATCGGCTGGCGGTTCAACCAGTCCCAATCGATGGCAAAGCCTCCGTCATGCCGCACCATGAAGTAGCTAGTGCGAAAGCTCGATAAATTATGGAAGAAATGCGAACCTTGACTGAGCTCCACGTTCATCTCCGGCAGCGTAGCTTCAACGATTGCCCGCGCTCCTGATATCTGGCTCCAAACCACCGGAATGCCCAGTGAAGGATGAGAGCTGCCCCAACGGCCAAAACCAATGAGCAGGAATGGCTGGTGCTGGTCCGAGAGCTGCTGGTTGATCAGGTCCAATTGCTGGGCGATCACGGGGGTTTGCATGGGCGAGAAGTGCTCCGGCCGCACAAAGACGATGTCATGAATATTGTCGGCAATACCGTTGCCCATCACCGCGTCGGACGCCAGGATCGCATTCGGATCGGAGAGATCCTCGACGCTAACGTTCACGATCTGCTCTGATACGACCATGGGACGGACCTGAAGAAATCCCAGTCGCGCCTTGGTTGGTTCATCTCGACTTTCCTGGATGGTCACTGCGAATTCAATCTCGACGTTGGCGCCGAGTGCGTTCTCCGCCGTCTTGAGCAGGGCTTTGATCAGATGGTTGATCGGGAATTGCTCCAACACCAGTAGGGGAGCGAAGTCCAGAATTCGGGGACCATGCGCGCCCAAGCCGGGAACTACCCGATCGCGCGCCGGGTCAAACGTCGACGCCAGAAAGCGGAGCACATCGTCAGCCTCGGCCTCCTTCAAACCCGCTGTCACCAGGTACTCAGTCTCGCTGACGGGATCGTACGCGGGCGGCTTGCCCATGTTGACCGCCCAGAACTCCGTCTGCGTGCCGCGGAGCATTTCCTGCACCGAGCCAAACGGTGGCGGCTTTTTCGGGTAAGCCGGCGAGAATGTCCAGGACACTCCGCCGTCAACAATCGTCTTACCAAGACCCAAGGCCAGGCTAACCACACCTTCCTCAGGAAGAGCGGGTCCTGTCGGATAAAAGTTGTAGGAGCGCGCCACCCCGGACAAGTCGGGATAAAAGCGATCGCCATGCCGTCTGCCGACCACTTCCTGGATGATGACGGCCATCTTCTCTTCGCTTGGATCGCGACCGGTTGTCTTGATGTAGTCTCGTGCTTCCCGGAAGTACGTGGAAGCGTAAACAAACTTGATGGCTTCCGTCAGTCGCCGGAAACGGGTGTCGGAATCAAACTGGTTGTTCGGGATCATCTTGGTCCCGTAAACGCCAGCGAACGGCCGATTGAGGGCATCTTCCAGCAAACTGGACGATCGGATTGCCAAAGGAGTCTTGACTTGCTCGATCAGGGCGCGGAGATCACCCAATAGCTCAACAGGAATATCGGCCTGTTGAAAGGCATGTCCGATGTGGTCGTCGGGTAACTCCTCGACGCGCAATTCCCCGAGACGGTTGCGCGCGATGAATTCGTCGAAGCAGTCCGTCGCGATGACGGCCATGGTGGGGATGTTGACGTCAAGATCCGAGAAGGCAGAGGCATCGATCGTTTCTGCCAGCAGATCCTTGGCGAAGGCCAATCCGCTGGCTTTCCCTCCCAAGGCTCCCGTTCCGATCCGCGTGAAGCGAAAGGTGCCGTCCCAGAAATGCCGGTCGAACACGGGAAGGTCCGCAATCACAGTTTTAAGATCGGTCATTGCTGCCTCCGGCGCCATCATAGCCGACGCGGCGCGCCGCATCATCGAAAGGGCACGGTCGCGGCGGCCGAAGCGCTACACCCAGCCGCGGTCGTGACAGGCTTTGGCCACCCGGCCGATGGCAATCGCGTAGGCCGCATCTCGCATCGACAGCTTCTCGCGGTGCGCCAACTCTGATACCGCGAAGTAAGCCGAGGTCATCTTGAGGTCGAGCTTTCCCAGCACCTCGTCCTTCTCCCAGAAGTAGTTCATGTTGCTCTGCACCTGCTCGAAATAGCTGCAGGTTACGCCGCCGGCATTGGCCAGGAAATCAGGGATCAGCAGGATGCCACGTTCCTTGAGCTGAACATCGGCCTCCGGAGTTGTCGGACCGTTGGCGCCTTCCACGATGATCCGCACGCTGGGGCGTATTTGTCCAACGTTATCGCCGGTAAGCTGGTTCTCCATCGCCGCCGGAATCAGGATCTCGACATTTTGCTCAAGCCACGCCTCGCCGGGCAGCAGTTCGTAGCCCAGGTCGTTCGCTTTCTGCTTGTTGATTCCCCCGAAACGGTCGGTGATCGACAGCAATTGGTTCAGATCGACTCCGTCAAGCTTTCGGTAGGTGTAGGAGCATTGGTCTTCCTGGTCCCAACACGAGACGGCGATCACTTTACCTCCCAGACGCTGGTAAAGTTCAATCGCGTACTGGGCCACGTTGCCAAATCCCTGCACGCTGGCCGTGGTGTTCTCCGGGCGAATGCCCAATTCCTTGAGAGCTTCCCGCAGAGTAAAGACGACGCCGTAGCCTGTCGCCTCGGTGCGGCCGAGCGACCCGCCCATGCCGACCGGCTTGCCAGTGATGAAGCCGGGATAACGGCCGCCATGGATCTGTTCGAACTCGTCGAGTATCCAGAGCATGTGCTGTGCGTTGGTCATGACATCCGGCGCCGGCACATCGGAAAGCGGACCGACGTTCTTTGCCACCTGACGTACCCAGCCGCGGCAAATCTGTTCCTGCTCACGCAAACTGAGGTTGTGAGGATCGCAAATGACTCCCCCCTTTGCGCCTCCCAACGGAATATCCACTACCGAGCACTTCCACGTCATCCACATCGACAGGGCCCGTACCGTGTCAATGGTCTCCTGCGGATGGAAACGGATACCACCCTTCCCCGGCCCACGCGCGTCGTTGTGCTGCACCCGGAAGCCGCGGAAAATTTTCACCGCGCCGTCGTCCATTCGCACCGGAATGGCAAAATGGAACTCCCGCATCGGGTAGCGCAGCAGGTCCCGGGTGGCCGGATCCAAGCCGAGGTATTCGGCTACCTTGTCGAACTGCTCTTGTGCGATCTGAAATGAATTGAATGCTTTAGTCGACTTCTTCGGGAGTTGCCTGGGCGCCGATTGACGTACTTCTGTACCCACATCGATCGGCTCACTCACTACGCTCTCCGGCATGATCTTCTCCTTGGTTCTTGATAGATAATCCAACCTTCCATGTTCCATGAAACTGGCCCCATTGAACGGTGATCGCCCTCACAGGAGAGGGTGACCGCCGGCCTTAACGCCGCTACTTATTTGCACTCGTCTACCTCCTCTGTTCCGTGTGGCTGATCATTGTGGACCGCCAGGGAGCTAGATTGGCGGACCGTCTGGCCGGACCTGCTCGACTTTGATGGCTGTAAACTTAAGTTGTCGCCAGAGCGCCCGAAAACTTAGCGCAAACTTCGGAAAGGACGAGTTGAATCTGAAGCGCAAGAAATGTGGTGCGAAAGGGGGGACTCGAACCCCCACGGGTTTCCCCGCCAGATCCTAAGTCTGGTGCGTCTGCCAATTCCGCCACTCTCGCAGGTTTAGCCAAACGATAACTATGGCTTGAGCTGCCATGCGCAGATCAACTCCAGCCATGACCAGTCTAGAGGCAAATGGACGTCGGTTGCAATGCCGCGCGTCTTCAAGGTCCAGTGGCAAGCCTCGGAAGCAGGATAGGCCGCCTCTGCTTACCAGGTTGAGGGCAAGGAATCGTCGAGTTCGGTCGTAAGCGCCCACTCGGTTGCCCGCTGCTGCTCGCGCGTGAGTTTCACACCGCCGCAGGTCAGGTAAAAAGCGTCATGGGCGGTTGCTCCCTCAGTGTCAATCAGCGCCACCTCAATACTGCACTGCTGATGCGCAAGGATGGAACTGATGGTGTGCAGCAGTCCGGGACAGTCCTGGGTGACGACTTCCAACAATGTGCTGGCAGGCGAACATTCGTCATCGAAGCGCAGGCGGGTTTCGACCTTGAGCTTGACCGGCTTGGTGTCGGACTTGAGGCGCGATTCCAGCAGGCGCTCAAGTGGAGCTTCGCCGATCAGAATCTCGACAATCGACTTCTTGAAGCGCTCGCACTCCGGCGGATTTAACTCCAGGGTGTGAAAGCGATCTTTGAAATAGAAGCTGTCAACGATGACTCCGGCGCGATTGGAGAAGGCGCTCGCCTTGGTAATGTCCATGCCCCATCCGTAGAGAATGCCGGCCAGGGTGGAAAACAGGCCGGGGCGGTCGAGGGTCACGATGGTGAGTTCGTGCTGGCCGGAAATGCGGCGCACGGCGAGCTGTGCCGCTTGGCCGCGAAGCTGCTTCGCCATCTCGAAGTGCAAAAGCACCTGTTCGGGGGAGTGCGACATGAGGTAGCGCTGCGGCAGGCCATCGAGAAATTTCAGCAGTTGCGAACGGCGCTTGGGCAGCAGGGCGGCGATGCGCTCCACTTGTGCGCTGCACTCCTCAGCGTGAAATCGTTCGCTGTCGGCGCTGCGGGTGAAGTAGTTGGCCGTGCCGGTATACAAGCGCCAAAGGTTTTCCGCCTTCCACGGAGTCAGCGCTTCAGGATTGACAGCTTTGATATCGGCGAGGGTCAGCAGGGTCAGCATCTTCAGCCGCTCGGGGGTGCCCACTTTGTGCGCCAGTTCGCGCGCGGTCTCAGGATCGTAAATATCGCGGCGGCGCAGCGTGGACGACATCTCCAGATGGGTGGCAATCAACAGGCTGACGGTCTGATCGTCTTCGTCCTCCAGACCCATGCGTTTCACCGCAGCCGCAGCGAGTTGCAGGCTGTTATGAACGTGGTCGTCTCCGTCCATGCCCTTGCCCGTATCGTGCAGCAGCAACGCCAGAAACAGCAGTTCGGGGCGCTCTAACTCGGCCAGCAGGCCGGCGAACGGCTGCAGCCACTCCACATCGGTAGTTGCCAGGCGGTGCAACACCTCAATGGCGAGAATGCTGTGTTCATCCACGGTGTAGCGATGGTAGAGGTCGCGAAGCACCAGCGAGTCAATCGCCTCGAATTCTGCGATGGCGAGTGTGAGCAGGCCCAGCGAATGCATGGCGCGCAGCGCATCGGCAGCGTACGGCAGCACCAGTATTTCGCGCAGATGTTCCCACAACCGCGAATCCAGCGGCATGGTATCGGCCAATCCACGGCGCGCGTTGTCAAGCCGGCGCTCGGTCTCGACGCTGAGCGCGACGCCATGGCGGGCGACGAAGGTGAAGAGCCGCAAAATCACGAAGGGATCGCGGGCCCCCGCCGTCTGCTGGAGATAGAGGCGCCCGTCCACCACCGAGAACTCCTCGTTCGAGGAGCGCGAGCGCCAGTGCTGAAACGAGCGGTACAGGGAAGAACGTTTTCTGGGAATCTGTTCCAGCATCTGCCGCGCGTGCCGATGGATGGTCCGCGCATGGCGAAAGTACGACCGCATCCACTCGGCAGACGAAACCCCTCCTGATTTGGTTGCGATGCCGCGCTTGGCCAATTCCTCCTGCGCCTCCCAGGAAATGACGTTCTCGTCGCGGTTGCCGCGGTAATGCAGGTAACAGCGGGTAGAGGTGAGGAAGTCCATTGCGTCGAGAACAGCGTCGGTTTCCGAGTTCGGCTGCGGGTTGAGCGCGCCCGGCCACTTGCGCTCGGAGGCAAGCGCCATGATCGTCTCCAGCCATCGCGCTACGTGCAGGTCGCGCAGTCCGCCGGGACCTTCTTTCAGGTTGGGCTCCAGATGAAAGATGGTGTCGCCGAAGCGAAAATGCCGCGTGCGAGTGACTTCCGCCAGGCGTTGCATCAGGACATCCGACTCGCTCGCCACTAGTTGTGGCAAGGTCTTTTCGTGGAGGCGTTCGAACAATTTGGCATCGCCGCTCAGAAATCGGCAGTCGAGCAGCGAGATGGTGAACTCGACATTGTCATGGTCGAAGCGGGCACACTCCTCGAGCGTGCGCGTCGTCGGGCTCACCCGCAGGCCGGTGTCCCACATCTCCTGGCACATGCTGCGGACTGGGTCTTTGATTCGGCCGCGCAGGGCGTCGTTCTCAGCCAGAAACAGAAGGTCGATGTCGGAATGAGGAAAGAGTGCGCCGCGCCCGAAGCCACCCAGTGCGGCCAGCGCGAAGCCGCTGCCGACGGTCGGCGGGACATGCTGCTGCCACAGCTGCAGTGCCAGCTTGTCCACGAACTGGGTGCGCTCTCGCAGCGCGGCCCGGCCCGAGCCGGTTGCTTCGAACTCGCGCCGCAGACGCTCGAACTCTTGCCGGTAGAATGCGCGAGGGCCGTGTTCGAGCGCCTGGCTGGACATAGTCTTCTAAACCGACGTCCGTGTTGGTCTGTCTTTGAAGGGGCACAGCTTTAGCTGTGCCGGACAGGAAGGTGAGAGAACTCGGGCTTCAGCCCCTGGTGAGATTCGATTTTGTGCCACGGTAGGCATGCTCACAGCGCAGCCTCGCCGCGCTCTTCGTTGCGTATACGGATAGCTTCGTCCACCCGTGACAGAAAAATCTTGCCGTCACCGATTTTGCCGGTGCGCGCGGCACTCGTGATCGCCACGATCGCCTGCTCCACCAGGCGGTCGGGCATGACGGTCTCAATCTTCACCTTGGGGAGAAGATCGACCGTGTACTCGCGGCCGCGATAGAACTCGGTATGTCCCTTCTGACGTCCGTGACCGCGAACCTCGGTTACGGTCATGCCCTCCACTCCAATCTCAAGCAGAGCATCTTTGACGGCTTCGAACTTCGAAGGTTGAATCACCGCTTCCAGCTTCGTCATAGGTTGACTTTCGAATGCGCGGAAACACCCTGAACGGTGGCAACTTCTCCAGCGACCGCATTGAGGACTCCTGTTGCGGAACTGACATCGCCTGGGTTAAAAACCGTGTGGATCTATGTTGACCGCGGAGCAACCCGCAGCTCAGGCCCGGAGGAGCTTGGTAGGAAGAGAGTATGCCGGATTCACCGCGGATGAGAAATTCAAACTATTTATGGAGGCTATCAGTTTCGCTTATCGACGCCCAGGGCCGACCCCCCGGGAAATTCGGATGCTTGTCCCCCTTCGTGGCCCCTTGTCCTGTTTGCCGAGGCGTAGTATTTTGGTAGCACCTAAAAAGGTGCTTCCATAATGAGCAGACCCATGCTTGACATCACCAGCGACATCCAATCGCTGACCACCTTCCGCCGGCGTTCAGGCGACTTCATGAGGCAAATCAAGAAGAGTAAACGTCCCGTGGTGCTCACCGTGAAGGGGAAGGCAGCGGCCATTGTGCAGGACGCAGAAGCCTATCAGCGCCTGCTCGACATTGCCGCCCGAGCCGACGCGGAAGAGGGCATCCGTCAGGGGCTGGACGACGTAGCACATGGGCGGACCCTCGCAGCGCGTGCTGCATTCAACCAGATTCGCCGCAAACATGACATACCGCGTTGAACTGGCCCGCCGTGCAGTCCGCGATCTCGAGATCCTTTACGTGGAGAAGAATGCTGCGGAATCTCGGGGCGCCGCTCGCTGGTACAACGGGCTGGAGGAGGCCGTTTATGCGCTCGCAATCTATCCTTACCGCTGTCCTGTTGCTCCGGAGACTCGCAAGCTAAAGCGGAAGTTGTTGCACTTGCTTTATGGCAAGAAGCCCCATGTTTATCGAATCATTTACGAAATCGACGAACCGCGCCAGACGGTGTGGGTGCTAACCATTCGTCATGGCGCAAGGCGGAAGCTCAAGGCGTCCGATCTCGCATGAACCGGGCATTGCCTGGACTCCCGCTCATAATGTCCCCTTGCGAGGCAGTGACATCCCAATGGCAATCGCGGTATCTTAAATTGAGCATGTCACCACGCAAGCTTGTGCAGATCGCCGACCCTCCCAACCTGCCTACCATCAAGGACTACTTCGGCATGATGGCCGAAGAGCAGGCAGAAGACATTCGCAGGTTGAAGCTAGCAGCCACCGGAAGGAACTCCGGGCCGCCGGAGAAGCAACCCGCCGACAACGCGGTACCCGATCCCTGGCTCATGCATCCCATCCGCCCCGCCAAGCGTGCGGCCGCAAAGCGCGGCGCAAATGGCAGCACAAAGTCCGCGTCCAAAAAAGCTCCCAAGAAAGCGGCAAAAAAGGCCGCCAAGAAGGCGCCGAAGAAAGCGCGGCGGTGACCCTCCATTCCTCGCGGGCTATTGACTGCTGCATCAGCCATGTCCGGTGATTTTGAATTGTCATCACGAACAGCCGAACCGGGGTCCCCAACGAGCGCCGTTTCTATCGGGGTCCCCAGCAGACGCCGTCTTTGCGTCTGCTGGGGTGACTTGGCGCTTGTTGGGGTAAAGTTCAGGCTGTGAGGGATCTGCTGTTTCCCCCGAACAGTGGTTCCAGCGCTAACAAAAGCAGATTCCTCGCTTCGCTCGTAATGACAAACTCCTGAGATGTGAAATTGCGCTAGCGGGGACTTTTCCACCGTCGGTTGCAAGCCGCTTCTGTCCTCCCGCCGATGGTAAGATTTCAGCTTCATGGTTACTTTCGTTGTGCTGCGCATCGTGGTGGTGGTGTTGCTGATCGCGGCAAACGCGTTCTTCGTGGCCGCTGAATTCGCGCTGGTGAACGTGCGCGAAACGCGACTGCAACAAATGATCGCGGCCCACCGCCTGGGCGCGCGCACCGTCCACAAGCTCCATCAGAAGCTCGACCACGTCCTCAACACGGTGCAGTTCGGGGTCACCGTGGCCAGCCTGGCCCTGGGCTGGATCGGCGAGGCCTCCATAGCCCGCATTCTGGAGCCGCTGTTTCTTCCCTTGCCTCACTCCCGGCTCTACGCACACGGTGTCTCCGTCACAGTTGCCTTCGCGTTGATCACCTATCTGGTTGTCATTCTCGGCGAGGTAGTTCCCAAGACGATTGCCTTGCAACGTACCGAGCGGGTGGCGCTGGCAGTCGCCGGGCCGATGGATTTTTTCATGACCATCGCCGCGCCATTCCTCGCTTTCATGACCGCTTCCACCCGGATCGCCTTGCGGGCGTTCGGCATGCAAGAGATGCGCGAACGTGGCGTGCACTCGTCGGAGGAGTTGAAGCTGATGGTCTCCGCCAGCCGCCGCCTGGGAATGCTGGCGCCCACGCAGGAGGAATTGATCCATCGCGCGCTGGAGCTGGAAAACATTTCGGTGCGCGAAATCATGGTGCCGCGCCGCGACATTTTTTCTCTGCCCGGTGACATTTCGCTGGAGGAAGCGTTGCAGCGCGTGGTGGAGGAGCAACACTCACGCGTGCCGGTTTACGATGTGCAGCGCGGCCCCGAGCACATCATTGGGGTGTTGTACGCCAAGGACCTCATGCGCTGGTTGCGCTATCGGGTCAGTCGCACCGCTTCCGGCAGGCCGGTCACCCGGCCCAGCGGCCTGCAAGTGCGCCACATCATGCGCGAGGTGCTGGTGGTACCCGAAACCAAGCCGCTTCCTGATCTGCTGATCGAGTTCAAGGTTCGCAAGCGGCACCTGGCCGTGGTAGTGGACGAGTTCGGCTCGACCGCGGGCCTGGTGACGGTGGAAGACGCGCTGGAACAACTGGTGGGCGAAATCGAGGACGAGTTCGATGTCACCGCACCCGCGCTTGCGCTGGGCGCTGCCTCGATGACCCTCGATGGCTCGGTCAACATTCGCGATCTGGAATCGCAATATCGCATTGCATTGCCACGCGACGAAGGCTTCGAAACCCTGGCCGGCTTCATGCTGGCGCAACTGCAGAAGATTCCGGAGGTGGGCGGCAGCTTTGAATATGAAGGGCGCCGCTACACTGTGGCGGCCATGGACGGACTGCGTGTGGTCAGCGTCAACGTTGAAGGGATGCAGCCGCAGCCCCAGCTACAATCCTCACCGGCAACGCCCCTGGCCCAAGGATGATGCTGCGCTACCTGCTCTCGCGCTCGCTCTACATGCTGCCCGTCGTCTGGCTGGTGGTGTCGGTGGTGTTCCTGCTGATTCATCTGGTGCCGGGCGATCCCATTCAGCAGATGCTGGGCGAAGGAGCGGCCGCTACCGACATTGCCGCCGCACGTCATGCCTACGGACTGGATGCGCCACTGGGACAGCAGTACGTAAACTACTGGCGCGGCCTGGTGCACGGCGATATGGGACGCTCGCTGCGCCTCAATCAGAATGTCGGCCACGTGATTGCGCAGGCCTACCCTGCCACCATGGAACTCACCCTCGCGGCATTGCTGGTCGCGCTCGCCCTGTCGATTCCTGCCGGTGTACGTTCGGCGCTGCGCCGCAATCGTTGGGACGATCGAGTGCTCAGCTTTGTCTCGCTGCTGGGATTGTCCTTCCCCAACTTCGCCCTGGGCCCCATCCTCATCTTGTTTTTCGCCATTGAATTGGGCTGGCTGCCGGTCTCAGGGTCGGGATCAGTGGCGCACCTGGTGCTTCCCGCGATCACCATGGGTGGCGCACTGGCAGCAATACTTACGCGCATGATTCGCACCTCCATGCTGGAAGAGTTAGGGCAGGATTACATCCGCACCGCGCGCGCCAAAGGTTTGCCCGAGCGCACCGTGGTTTATCGCCACGCGCTGCGCAATGCCATGGTCCCCATTCTTACCGTCGTCGGATTGCAATTTGGAGCGCTGCTGGCCGGAGCCATCGTCACCGAGACGATTTTCTCCTGGCCGGGAATCGGGCGGCTCACCATTACGGCCATCTCCAACCGCGACTACTACCTGGTGCAAGGCTGCATATTGATGATCGGGCTGACCTACGTGCTGGTGAACTTCCTCACCGACCTGCTGTATTCGGCGTTTAACCCAAGGATTCGGCAGTAGGGAAGTGCGCGGAAAGTCATTTACCACGGAGACACGGAGGACACGGAGCTCTTGGTTTCTGAAGAGTTTCCTCCGTGATCTCCGTGCTTTCGTGGTTAATCTTTATTCCGATGGGCGCGCACGAAACAACCGGAACTCTTCTAAACGCGTGTTTCCACTGTTCACTGACGTAAAATTGGTCTTCGCGATCCGTCTGCAGGGGAAGGCCAATTATGGAGCTGAAATGGTGCAAACAGGTAGCTGTCGCGCTTTACGTGGTGGCGATGGCAGCCGTCATAGTCGGTGTAGATTTCGTGTTCTTCAGAAACCGATTCTGGGAACGCCTGACAGTGAATATTGGCATTCTCTTGGTGTTCGCTTCTTTCTACTTGAGATTCCTCAGGCGTCCATGAACAAAGCGTGATAGCGGACGCCAAGTTTGGCGATTATCTTATCTAAAGTGGTACGCCACGCCATCATCTTCTGCTTGACAGACATTTCCTCTGTGCTATGCTCTTGTCACTGGCCCTTGTGACCAGACTTTGACTATGCGTTTGCTGATCGATTCCCGAATGTTTATGGCCATGTGCGCCCCAGGTGGCGCCGTGCCTGCGTCGGGAGTGTGATCACGCACCTAACAATCTCCCTACACTGAGCGGCCGCCTGGGGCTTACACCGGCGGCGATTTTGTTTTTGGCCCATTTTTCGCTCAGACATCGAAGGGAGATTCACCGTGTCTCACGGCAATTACGACATACCTACCATTGCGATCCATGGCGGACTCGGACCTGATCCGACTACCGGCGCCATTCTTCAGCCCATCTGCCAATCGACAACTTTCGTGCAACAAGCAGTTGGCGTGCACAAGGGCTTCACCTATTCGCGCGCAGCCAACCCAACCGTGGACGCGCTGGAGCGCGCCTTGGCCGCGATCGAGGGGACGCCCGCCACTGTCTGCTTTGCCACCGGCATGGCGGCGATTACCACCTTGTTCCTGTCGCTGCTCAAATCCGGCGACCACGTGATTATTTCCGAGGTGGTTTACGGCGGAACGGTGCGCCTGTGCCAACAACTGCTCAGCGGACTCGGCATCGAGCACACGCTGGTGGATGCATCCCGCGCGGAGCTGGTTGAGCAGGCCATCACGCCTCAAACCAAGTTGATCTTCGTTGAGACGCCGGGAAATCCGACGCTCAAGCTATGCGATATTCCGGCCATTGCAGCCGTTGCGCGCCGGCACGGTGTGCTTCTCGCGGTGGACAACACTTTCCTCACGCCGGTGCTGCAGCCCGTGTTCCAACTCGGCGCCGATATCAGCGTGCTCTCCACCACCAAGTACATCGAGGGCCATAACGCGACCGTCGGCGGTTCACTGGCGACCCATGATGAACAACTGCTGGAGCGCTTCCGCCTAATTCGCAAAACCACCGGCTGCATTCAGGCGCCGCAGGATGCCTGGCTGACCATCCGCGGGATCAAGACCTTGCCGGTGCGGCTCAAGCTGCACTCCGAGAACGCTGCCATCGTCGCTCGCTGGCTGGAATCGCATCCCGCGGTGGAGCGCGTGTATTATCCCGGGCTCGCCTCGTTTCCGCAGAAGGCGCTGGCCGAGCGCCAGCACGTGGCCCACGGCGGCATGCTCGCCTTCGAGATCACTGCCGGCGCCGAGGCCGCGGTGGAGCTGATGAACTCCGTGCGTCTCTGCTCGCTGGCTGAGAACCTGGGCGCGGTCGAAACGCTGATCACCCATCCGGCGTCCATGACGCATGGCGATGTGCCGGCCGCCACGCGCAACAAGATTGGCATTACCGATGGGCTGATCAGGCTCTCGGTTGGCCTCGAATCTCCGGAAGACATCATTGCCGACCTGGAACAGGCCCTGGCAATCGCAACCGAAAAAGCTGGGAGGACGTCATGCATCGTTACCCGATAACGGTTCTAAAGTTTGGCAGCTCAGTGCTGTGTTGCGAAGCCGATCTCTCCAAGGCCGTACAGGAAATTTATCGCTGGACACGGGATGGGCACCGCGTTGTCGCAGTCGTTTCGGCGATCGGATCGACTACCGATACCCTGCTGGCGTGCGCGCAATCGTTCGGCTTCGGTCTGAGCGATGAAGCCGTGGCAACCCTGGTCGCGACCGGCGAAGCTACTTCAGCGGCGCTGCTGACGCTGGCGCTCGAACGCGCGGGATTACATTCCGTGGTAATCGATGAAGTCCGGCTCGGCCTGCGGACCCGCGGCCCGGTGTTAAACGCCGAGCCTTGTGGAATCGACGTTCCCCGGCTGTTGAGCGTTTTGGAAAATGCGTCGGTAGCCGTGGTGCCCGGGTTCCTCGGCCGCCAGCAGGACGGTACCCTTTCCCTCCTCGGCCGTGGCGGCTCCGATCTGACTGCCGTCTTCGTCGCCCATCACTTGGGGGCCGAGCGCTGCCGGTTGGTCAAAGATGTGAACGGCATCTTCGAACACGATCCGGCCGACACGGTCAACGTCCCGCGTCGCTACAGCACGGTCAGTTGGGCGCAGGCGGTGCGCGTCGGCAATGGCGTGGTGCAACCCAGGGCGATCGAGTTTGCCGAGCAGCATGGGCTCACCATTGAAGTGGCAACCCTGAATTCCGACTCGCCTACTCTCATCTGCGGCCTTCCCCTATCGTTTGCCGACCAGTTCCCTTCGGCGACGCCCTTGCGCGTCGGACTGCTTGGGGCTGGCACAGTTGGGCTGGGCGTCTATCGCACCCTGATCGCTCATCCCGAGACGTTCGACATCAGGCGCGTTGCGGTTCGTCGCCTGGAACGTGAAGACGGTATTCCCCCTGAACTGCTCACTCATGACCCCTGGGAGGTTGTCGGCTCGGACTGTGACGTGATCATCGAGTTGATCGGCGGCCTCTCGCCGGCGCGGGAATTGATTGAGGCGGCGCTGAAGTCGGGCAAGCACGTCATCACCGCAAACAAGCTGGTGGTAAGCCGCTACGGCAAGCAGCTTCGCCGAATCGCAGAGTTCGCAGGCGTGCAGTTGTTGTATTCGGCAGCCGTCGGGGGTGGGGTGCCCATGCTGGAGCAAGTGGGCCGCATCGCGCAGACCAGCGGCGTGCGCACGCTGCAGGGTGTGGTGAACGGAACTACCAATTTCATCCTCGACCGGCTTGCTGAAGGCCTGAGTCGCGAAGATGCGCTCGGTGAAGCACAGCGCCTGGGTTTCGCCGAGCAGGACCCAACTTCCGACCTCGACGGCAGCGATGCAGCGCACAAACTCGCGCTGCTGGCGCAGACGGCTTTCGGCGCCTGGCTGAATCCGGCAGACATCGAGCGTACTGGCATTGAGCAGTTCGATCGCGAGGCGGTTCAGGATGCTGCGCGCTCGGGGCGCTCCGTGCGGCTAGTCGCATCGTTGAGTCGGGGTGAGTTCGGGCTGAGAGCTCGCATCGCTCCCCAACTCTTTGAGCACACCCATGCCTTTGCGCAAACCATCAATGAAGAGAACTGTCTGGAAATCGAATCGCAGGGCGGCGACGTGGTGCAAGTGCGAGGCAAAGGCGCCGGACGATGGCCCACCGCGGTGTCGGTCATGGCCGATGTGTGCGACATCTACCGCGCCCAACAACTGGGTGTTGCCGAGGAATTTTGGGTTGCCGGGAGGGCCTCATGAAATTCGCCAGCCGACTGCTTACCTTCAACGCCTGTCCGGAGGATCCGTTCCGGCCAATAGCCACGCCGATCTACCAGACCGCAACTTTCGAGCAGGAGGAAGCGGACGCCTTCGGCCGCTACGATTACTCGCGCAGCGGGAATCCCACCCGCACCGTGCTCGAAGACCTCTTGGCCCGCCTGGAAAATGCCGACCGCGCTTTCTGTTTCTCCAGCGGCCTGGCGGCGATCAGCGCGGTCGCGCGACTACTCTCGGTGGGAGACGAGATTCTCGCCGGAGATGATCTGTACGGTGGAACCTACCGGCTCTTTTCCAGGATCCTGGGCCGCACCGGCGTAACCGTCCGTTATGCCGACGCCTGCGACATCGAGGCGTTTGCCGCGCAAATCACTCCCCGAACGCGACTGCTTTACATCGAGACCCCAACGAACCCGCTGCTGCGCATCGTTGACATTCGCAAGCTGGCTGACCTGGCGCACCAGCATGGCGCGCTGTTGTGCGTGGACAGCAGCGCGATGTCGCCGTACTTGCAGAATCCGCTCGATCTGGGGGCCGACATCGTCGTGCACTCGGCGACCAAGTATCTCTGCGGCCATAGCGACGTCACCGCGGGAGTGGTTGCCGTAAAGCGGCCCGAACTGGCGGAGCAAATCTATTTCATTCAGAACGGCGAAGGTTCCGCGCTTGGGCCCTTCGACTGCTATCTGCTCCTCCGAGGCATGAAGACACTGAAACTGCGTCTCGATTGCCAACAGGCGAATGCGCTCAAAGTGGCGAACTTTCTGAGCGCGCATCCTGCGGTGCGGCGCCTGCACTACCCTGGCCTGGCAAGCCATCCCGGTCACGAATTGCATGTGAAGCAGGCGCGCGGAGCCGGCGCGGTCATCAGCTTTGAGACAGGTTCGTTCGAAGTGTCGAAGCAAGTGGTGGAGGCGACGCAGTTGTTCCGTATCAGCGTGAGCTTCGGCAGCGTGAATTCTTCAATCAGCCTGCCCGGATGCATGTCACATGCCAGCATTCCGGCGGAGGTCCGTCAGGCACGCTCCTTGGCGACCGATCTGGTTCGCCTGTCCGTGGGAATCGAAGATGTGGACGACCTTCTCGCTGACTTGGACCAGGCGTTCGAACGTGCGGCCTGCGGAGTTTCCGCCACAAACCGCCCCGCGGCGGTCCGCGAGCGACAATTTGTGTAACGCCAAGCTATTGAGGATCGCAAATCAAGGTGACACATCGGTGGACGAAAGGCATGTTTATGAATTGTAATTACGAGCACCCGATTTTGGCGCGAGGAATCTGCTTTTTCCATAACCACGCACAAGCAGATCCCTCGCCGGGCTGACGAGGGTATTGTGTGCGTAGTTGGCGTGGTGGAACGATTCGAGCCCCGAATGGGGCGAAAGAGCTTAGCCCAGCGCTTTAGCGCTGGGTAAACTGGAAAATAGATCTGAGTCCCGTTAGGGACGACAGACGTTCGCACACACGTCCTGAAGGCCAGCACTACCCAAGCTATTTCGCCGGCGCAGGGGCCGGCTGCTGTGCCGGCGCTCCGCCAAAATTCACTTTAGGCGCCTGCCGTGCTCCCTCTTCCGTCTTGAAATAGGCATCGTTGCGGGTGAACCCTGACAGACTTGCGACAATGTTGTTCGGGAACAGGCTGATATACGTGTTGTAGTCCTGCACCGTCTCGTTGTAACGGCGGCGTTCGATGGCTATCCGGTTTTCCGTCCCCGCCAGCTCGTCCTGCAAGCGCAGAAAGTTTTCATTGGACCGCAGTTGCGGATAATTCTCCACGACCACCAACAGGCGGCTAAGGGCGGAATCGAGCTGGCCATTGGCGGCGATCTTCTCTTGCGGCGTCTTCGCTCCCATCATCGCGGCGCGCGCTGCGGCAATGTCGCCGAATACCTTTTCCTCGTGGGCGGCAAACCCCTTCACTGTCTCAACCAGGTTCGGAATGAGGTCGGCCCGGCGCTGCAGAACGACATCCACCTGCGACCAGGCTGCATTCACGGTTTCGCGTTTGCGGACCATCTCGTTGCGATGGCTAACGAAGCTGCCGCCGATCCACAGCACCAGCAACACAATCACGACCAATACGATGATTCCTTTTTTCATGTCAATCTCTCCCCGCCGATCCTTACTAGACGGATTTTTTCCTAGGGCACTTTCTGCAACTGACGCTTGGGTACACGCGCATCCAGTTCGTGAGCCACCCGCTGAATCGCGCTCATGTACGCATGGTAAAGCTCGTGCAAGTTCTCCGAATGGGCGCCTTCGTTCCGCAACGCCAGGATTGACTGCAACGGCTGCACTTCAAATCCAAAAACCTCCCCGGCGGTTTCCAACAACTGCGGTTTCGCTGGTGGCGGATTCTGCCCCAACGCAATCAAGGCATGACGGAACAGCGTCAGAACCGATGTGATGGACTTTGCCAGCACCGCACGCAGTTCGTTTTCATTGTCAGGACTCAGCAGCAAGTGGTGGCGCAATCGCAGCAGTGTCGTTCGCAGTTCGTGTTCCACCTCGATGCGGTGCAGGTTCATCGGTACATCGATTGCTGTTACGACATCCTGGCCGAACAGCGTCTTATGCGAGCGCTGAATATCCAGCATCTCGATGGCGAAGACATCGGCGGACTCTCGCAGCTCGCCCAGCGTCATGATCATCGGTGGTCGCAGCTTCCCTTCCCGACTCCACCACTGCAAGACCGCCGAGATCGCCGCAAACGAAGTCGCCTGCAAATGCTGTAACACCACCAGCACGTTCACGTCGGAAAACTCTTCGTGGAAGTCTTCGCGGGCGGCGGAACCATACAGAACGATAGACACCAGATTCTCGCCGCACGCCTGCTGCAATCGCGTAACCAGTTCCTGTAGTTTGCTTTCCGGTTTCTTCATTGATCGTCACTCCGGGCGCGGTTCACCAACTGCCACCCGCGCCACCACCGCCGCTCATGCCGCCACCAAAGCCGCCGAAGCCTCCAAATCCACCGCCGCCACCCGAGTAGCCTCCTGAGCTGCCGCCAAACCCGCCGCCCCAGCTACCTCCACCGCCACCCAAGGCGTTCCCCAACAGAAACCAGGGAAGAGCGGACCCTCCGCCTCCACCCGATCGTGGACCGCGACCGCCTCGCGCCGAGTGCGAAATAACTCGGACGACGACAAAAATGATCCCGATGATCAGCAGCGGGATCCACCACAACGTTCCAGCAGACGTGCCTGGTTGGGAGGCCGGCACGCCATTCAACTGCACACCCTTGTCCGCCGCTATCAGTTGGGCCACACGCGTTGTACCCAGGAGCGCAGCTCGGCTGTAGTCTCCGCTGCGCAGATCGGGCACCATCTCCCGCCCAATGTCTCCGGCGCGAGCGTCGTTGATGACCGGTTCCAACCCGTAGCCAATCTCGATCTTGTACTGGCGCTCCTTGGGCGCCACCAAAAGCAAGACTCCGCGGTTCTCTTTCTTCGATCCGACCCCGAGCTGCTTGTAAAGATCGGCTGCGTAGTCTTCCCTGCTGCGGCCATCGAGGGAGTTCACGGTCACGACAGCGATTTGTGCGCCGGTCTTTTGCTCGACCTCGGCGCACAGTGTCTCCAGCTTGGCCTTGGTGGCGGGATCAATGACGTTTGCCAGATCGGTGACATAGCCCTGCGGCCGAATATCCGCGATCTTCTCTGCACCTGCGAAGGAACACCAGGCCAACAGCAGCACAGCCGGCAGAGCGAATTTGGCGCGCGTTGCCATGAGTCAACGCCGACATTGCATCGGCCTAAGTACCGTAGAGAATGCAGGACGCAGTGTCAAGGAACGCTATAAGCATCCCCCAATCGCAATCCCCTAGTTGCGTCAACCCCCCGGAACAGGATATTGTCTCCGCGCACACTCAGGGGAACCAAGCGATGCGATTGAATTGGGCCGCCGTGGTTTCGGCGGCCATTGCCGACTGGATACTCGGAGCGGTGTGGTTCACCGCCTTCCGGGCACCGTGGCAGGCGGGCACGCGCATACCGCCGGAGGAGTTACAGGCCTACATGGCCCATCCCAACTTCTGGCCCTATATCATCTCGCTCGTCTGCAGCATCTTGATTGCCTACGTTATTGCGAGAATCTTAGGTGGCTATCCAACGCACAACCTGTTTCGCGGAATCGGCGTCGGTGTCCTGATCGGCGTGGCGGCCGCAGTTGCCATGATCACCGAAATGGTCTTTGAAGTTCGCGCGGTTCAGTTCATCATGATATCCGCCGCCTATCCGCTGCTTGGCTGCATTTTGATGGGAATCATCGTGGGTGTCTGGAAACCTAAAGCAAAACCCGAGCTGGGTTCGGCGACAGCATCACCATGAAGATCGAGGGAAAAATCGTTCCCGGTTACTTGAAGGCATTAAGCGGCCTCGAGCAACTGCCGGGACCTAACGGCGAGCGCTCCGTGGAATTGTTTCGCCACGGCACGCTCACGGTGAAGCTGTACGCTCCGCGCATCGCCGATAAACAGCACCCCCACACTCGTGACGAGATTTACGTGATCGCTACCGGCACCGGACGCTTTGAACGGGAAGGAAAAGAAGTGACCTTCGGTCCCGGAGATGTCCTGTTCGTCGCGGCTGGCGAGCAACATCGCTTCGTGGAATTCACCGACGATTTCGCGACCTGGGTGTTCTTCTACGGACCGGAAGGCGGCGAAGCAAATCGTCATCAAACCTGAGCCACGGATTTCCAGGCACGTCAATCACTGTCATGCACCTAATCACATTCGCAGAAAAAACTGGGCTTCAACGACGAAGATCCCGTTATTTCCCCGCATAACTTACTCGCCAGATCGAATTCGACGCATCGTCAGTTACCAGCAACGAGCCGTCCGGAGCCACCGTCACCCCGACCGGACGCCCCCAAACTTGTCCATCGGGAAGCACGAAGCCGGTGAGAAAGTCCTCGTATTCGCCGCTTGCCTTTCCCGTCTGATGCAGGGGCACGCGGATGACTTCGTATCCCACGCGGACGCTCCTGTTCCACGAGCCATGCTGCGACGAGAAGATGTCGCCCTGATATTCCGCGGGAAATTGCTTACCCTCGTAGAACGTCATTTCGAGTGACGCATTGTGAGGCTGCAGCAACACGTCGGGCACGATCGTTTTGTCCTTCAGTTCGGGATGCTTGCCCTTCAAACGGGGGTCCGGGTTACCGCCAATATAGTAATAGGGCCATCCATAGAAGCCGCCAGCCTGCACGTGGGTAATGTAGTCAGGCACGAGATTGTCGCCCAGCGCGTCACGCTCGTTCACCGAACACCACAGCTCGCCGGTTTTTGGATCGATCGCCAGCCCACCGCCCGCATTGCGGATGCCATAGGCGTACACGTGCCGATTGGAACCGTTGGGATCCATGACCAGAATGTCGGCGCGGTTTTTCTCCGCGGGGTGCGTGTCGGGGTCCTCCAAATCAGCGTCAGAGCCGACAGCAACGAACATCTGTTTGCCGTTCGGCGAGAAGACGATGTCACGAGTCGAGTGACCGCCGCCGCTGGGCAGGTCAGCGATGTGCTCCGGCTTGCCCGTCGCCTTCAAGTCGCCGCTGTGATAAGGGAAGCGCAGCACGGCGCCAGTGTCGCCAACGTAGACATATTCCGGGTTCGGTCCCGGAGGATAAAAGGCGATGCCGTACGGCTCGTCGAGCCTCCTCGCGAAGGTCTGCGTCTGTCCCGGCTTTCCGTCGGCGGTGATGCCGCGGAAAATCGTGATCTCACCCTTGTGGCTTTGGACGAGAAAGATATCGCCGTTGGGCGCGGTGATGATTTTGCGCGGTTGGTCAAACCCAGTGGCAAACAATTCGACTTTGAACCCTGCCGGCGCTTGCGGCCACGCATTCTGTGGCCGGTCGACAATACGGGCCCAGTTCCACGCCGATTTGGTTGCGTAGGGCGCAGGCAGGTCCCTCGCGGTGATTTTGTGGATTGTGCCAGGTTTTTCGTCACGGTAGTCGGTGAATGGCGCCTGCGGTGAAGCCGCATTCTTGCCGCCCTGGGCGCACCCAAGGAAAGTTGAAAACAGAAGGACAAATAGCAGGGGTGCAGATGAATTCCAAGTTATCTTCATGAATTCTTAAGTAGCTCCGGCGTCAGTTTTTGATTGTGGTGCGCTGCCGACAAGTATCCGCGCAAGAGCACACGTGCTGAATTTGATGAACCAGACAGGGGATCGTACACGAAAAAATGAGGCGATTGTCGCAATACAGCTAACAGCGAAGTCTTCGGCCAGTTGCGTAACTTCGCCCAGAGGCCTAGGCTGTTGGGCAAGTAGTGGGGTAGGTCGTGTTCAGCCTCAGTTTCATCCTCATCATCGCAGGTCTGGCTTTCGGCGGCGCCACCACGCTCATCGGCTTTGGCGTTCTGCTGGGCGCTTCGGTTCACCGCGCCTTGGGGACTCCCTTGCCTCTGCCGACGATTCACAACCCCTTCGAGCGGCGGCTGTATATCTATGTGGGGACCGGGGGATTCGTGGTGTGGGTCAGCGCCTTCCTCTATAGCCTGAAGATCGCGCCGTGAAGTCGCTCAACCCGCTCCCTCCGCCGCCAGCACCTCATCGGCAACCACCGCGGCCTCTACCGCTGGCCTGACATCATGCACCCGCACGATGTGGGCCCCGCGCAGGATGCTGGCGACCATCGCAGCCAGCGATCCATAAAGTCGTTCGGATGGCGGCGCGTCCCTGCCCGCCCGCTTGCCGACCGTGCGCCCCACAAACGATTTGCGCGAGGTTCCCGCCAGCAGCGGAAATCCCAGCCGGTGCAATTGATCGAAATGCGCCAGCAGCGGATAGTTCTCCTCGAAATTCTTGCCGAAGCCGAAGCCGGGATCGAGCACGATGCGCGCTCGCTGCACGCCACTATGCAGGGCAACCAGCAGCCGGTTGGCGAGGTCGTGCCCCACCACGGCGGTAATGTCCTGCTCGCGCGGAAGATTGCGCCACTGCTCCGGCTGCCCGCGGGTGTGCATCAGCACCACCCCGCATTGCAAATCGGCGCACGTCCGCCCCATCTCGGGGTCCCACTGCAAGCCGCTGACATCGTTCACGATCTCGGCGCCTGCCTCTACGGCGGCGCGGGCCACGCCTGACTTGTAGGTGTCCACCGAAACGACCGTCCCCGGCCGCGCTTGCAAGATGCCCTGCAACACCGGCATCACCCGGCGCAGTTCTTCCTCCTGGGTGACCACCGGACTTGGCTTTGACTTTGGCTTTGACTCTGATGTCGCGCTTGCCTCATCGCCTGCGACCGGCGCTCCCGGACGAGTGGATTCGCCACCCACATCCACAATGTCCGCTCCCTCGTCCAGCATCTGCAATGCGTGTTGCACCGCACGTTCCGGCTGGAAAAACTCTCCTCCGTCGGAGAACGAATCCGGGGTAACGTTCACCACTCCCATGATGAGAGTTCGCTGGCCCAACTCCAGCGTGCGAGACCGTAGCTGCCAGCGAAAGTAAGGCCGCATGAAACGATTGTAATGGGCGATGGGGCCGCCAACATTTTCGCTCGCGGAAAATGAAAAACATTACTGTTTGCAGCTGGTGCTAGAATTTGTGCAGTAGTCCCATGTACCGGGTTCGCAATCTCGCCGTCTTCGTCCTAGTATTCGCGCTGCTCGCGCCCGCTTTTGCCGCCAACAACCAACTCGCCAAAAAACAGAGTGAGGAGCAGAAGAAGCTCGCTTCCGAGATTGAGAAGATCCTCAGCGATCCCGAATCCGCGCGCGGATTTTGGGGCATCTATGCGGTTTCGATGGACAGCGGCAAGCCCCTCTATGCCCTCAACCAGGGCAAACTTTTTACCCCTGCATCGAACACCAAGCTGTTCACCACGGCGGCCGTCTTTGGACTGATCGGGCCCGACTATCGCTTCAAGACCACGATAGAAACCACGGGCACGCTCGACAAGTACGGCCGGCTCAACTCCGATCTGGTGCTGGTGGGACGCGGCGATCCCAATCTTTCGGGACGGACCCTTCCTTACAACATGCACACCGAACGCAAGACGCCGCCCATCCAGGTCTTGCAGAGCCTGGCCGAGCAACTTGTCCAGCAGGGGTTGAAATACATTGACGGCGACGTCGTGGCCGACGATTCCTACTTTGTTTTCGAGCGCTACGGCGAAGGTTGGTCGCAGGATGATCTGGTGCGGGAATGGGGCGCGCCGGTTTCGGCGCTAACCATCAACGACAACGTGATCTTCGTGAACATCATGCCGGCCGACCGCCCTGGCGAGCGCGCGTTCCTGACCGTCACGCCGTTTCCCGAGTACTACAAAATCGATAACCGGGTGATGACCACACCGCAGGGCACCGGGCCGCGCACCGTGTCCATCAATCGCGAACCCGGCTCCAGCCAGCTCACCTTCTGGGGTAACATCCCGCAGGATGACCCCGGCTTCGGGGAAGCGCTGGCCATCGAAGACCCCGCCGATTTCGCGGCCAGGCTCTTCCGCGAACTGTTGGAGGAACGGGGCGTCACCATCTACGGACGTGCGCGAACTCATCACACGGAACTTGCATCCACGCAGACATTCAGCGTCACCTCCATGGCTTCGGGCGGTGGCGACACCACTCGGCCGCCCAATCCCTCGCCGCTGGTGCTGGCCAGCTATCAGTCGCAGCCGCTCGCACAGGACCTGCGGGTCATTAATAAGGTGAGCCAGAACCTGCACGCCGAGCTGATGCTGCGCTTGCTGGGCAAAGAGAAAGGCACGTCGGGCTCGATTCAGGGCGGCCTGGAAGTTTTGCGCGGCTTCCTGATTCGCGCTGGCATTAAGCCCGAACAATTCGTCTTTCTCGACGGCTCGGGACTGTCGCGCGAGAACCTGGTCACTCCCGATGCCGTGGTTGCCATCCTGCTCTACTGTCATAAGCAACCCTGGGGACAGCTCTACGAAGATACTCTGCCAATCGCCGGGGTGGATGGATCGCTCGCGGAACGTTTTCGCACCACGCCGGTTATGGGTCTGGTCCATGGCAAGACCGGGTCGCTCGCCCACGTGTACTCACTCGCCGGCTACGCCACCACCCAGCGCGGAGAACACATCGCGTTCTCCATCATGGTCAATAACGACACCATGCCTGCCAAGAAAGCCCTCGGCAAGATTGACCAGATCGTGGAGAAGATGGTCGAAGACAAACAATAACTTCCTGCCTGAAAGATTATGGAGGTCCCAAAGTTGGTCTGGCCCGGGGTAGAGCCGGTCTTTCAGAGCGTGAGTTGGAACCGACCTTGGTATTTGCCGGTGGAGTGTGTGGCCGAGAATCCAGCGCCGAAGGCGCGAAAGAGCTTAGCCCAGCACGGAGCCGCAGGCGGAGTGCTGGGTAAGGTGGAAAATAAATTCGAGTCCCGTGGGGACGGCACGGTGCCCGCCACGGACAATCGTGTACAACAGTATCTTGCAGTTATCCTGATCGACTGAAGAAGGAGCGCCATGATTGAACGACTCAAGGAGAGCTTTGGAGGCGCATTGGGCTTCAAGGTTGTCGGCAAGCTGACGGCCGAGGACATCAAGGGGTTTGAGCCGCAGCTCGAAGTCCTGATTGTCCAGCGCAAGCACAAGCCCATCGGCATCCTCGCCGACCTTTCGCAGATGCACGGCGCCGACTGGGGAGCGCGCTGGGAGGAAATGCGGTTCCTCCAGAAGCACACCGACCACATCGCGCGCATGGCAGTCGTGGGCGCTGACAAGTGGGAAGAGATTGTGGCCATCGTCACTGCGGGCGCGGCCATTCTTGAGGCCGAGACACGCTACTTCGACAGCTCCGAGATCCTGCACGCCTGGGAATGGGTGCGCACCGCAAAGCACGCCGAGGACGTTCCCGTCCGCCAGATCTCGGCCAGCACCGGCATCTGGAAGGACTACCATCCGGAGTGGATGGACATCGGCACGTAGCGAAAACGGTAGTGTCTCGCTTTGCATTGTCCGGGTAGAGCGGACCTTCACGTCCGCGTCCAAACCTTTTATTTTTGTCATCCCTCTTTCCGACTTTTTCGGCAGTCTCTTCAGCCGTGCCGTGTCGTTGAATCCCTTTGCGTAAAGTACTTACTTCCAGATCGTTTTGTATCAGGGCACGGCTTCAGCCGTGCCACAACGGAACACGATCGACTTGGGCTTCAGCCCCCGAGGGAACCTGGCAAGGGCTAAAGTCGGAATTCTGCCAGCGCAGCGAGCTTCACAGCACCTGCCAGTTATTGACAGGAACTGTCACCGATCCTTAAACTTGTCACATGGAAATGACATCGCTCAACGTTTCCCTCCCTAAGGTCCTCAAAGAATATGTCGAAGGTCAGGCTACCGCGGACGGTTACAGTACGCCCAGCGAATACATTCGTGAACTGATCCGCGATGACCGCAAGCGTCAGGCTACGGAAAAGCTGGAGGCCGCCCTGTTGGAGGGGCTCAATTCCGGCCCGGCGAAAGAGATCACTTCGGCCAAATGGGCACAAAAGCGAAGCTCTCTGCGCCAACGTCACAAGCCTGCCAGGACCTCAGATTGAAGCGTGCAATTGAGATCATCCGCGCTCTACACGGAGCCAGCGACCTCGAAATCCTGCGCGTGAGTGAGTAGCAACAAAGCGGCTGGGTGCCCCACATGACGGTGATATCCGGCATTGGCTAGTGAACAATTTTGGTCCACACACGATCGATCCATCCCTTAAATGCATCGCTAAGGACCACGCCCAGGACGAAGAAGAGAAACCCCACGCCGAGGTGCATAGCTAGAGCGATCCATCTTTCTTTCCTTTGATCCCTCCCCAAGGTTGCTTCGACTTGCTTGAGTACAGCTTCTGCCTTCTTTGCTTCAATCTGTGCTAGCTCCGAATACTTGTCATGTTCTTGGCGCACCTCTTGGAGTTTTGCCATCCGCTCCTCGACACCCTTCTGGAGTGTGGCAACTAATTCGGAAGTCTTGTGAAGTCCCTCGACGGCTTCCGTGACCTGTTGGTCGAAGTCGGTCTGTGACCTTCGGATATTGTGCAACAGGTCATAAATCTCCGGAGCAGGCACGAACGGAACCGTGCGCAAGAAAAGTTTCCACAGGTTGTCCCTTGTACGGTTGTCAATCTTCATTGGCTGGTCGTCAGCCTTTCGAACCAAAACTATACATCCCTGGCCGACCTATCGTTTCACGGCAGGAGTAGTCCCTGTTCATGTGGTGGCGGAGGAATCACTTGGTAAACCTTAACGATCTGGTATTTGCGGGACACCAGCTCTTTGTCATATCCGTATTCCACCTCGACATGCATCAGGACTCGAAGTGCGCTGCCTGGTTGTAGGGTAATCTCATTGTTGCGAAACCTAGCAAGCCACTCATCGTCCAGAAGTTTGGCTTCGATAGTGGACTCGTGTATGAACTCCCATTTCGAATCGCCTAGGAAGTCCGGCTTTTTGACCTTCAGGATCATTTCCTCATCATGCGTTAATGACTGCTCTACCAATAGGTCGTGCAGAGACTCCGGCACTACTTGAATACTCAGATTGAATTCGACCTTGTCGCCGCCACGAGTTTCAAAAACTGCACGATCTCCACTCTGCAGGGGCGACAGTGAGAGGCCGATGTCCGTGATACTCCGGACTAGCAGTCCCTTCGATGGAGGACTGTACGCGGGAATTCGCTTTACACCTGTTTCCTCAGCCGCTGCGAGGATCCGCTTCTGCAGTCCCTCGAGGTCGTCCTTAGTCATCGCCTGCGTCGTACCGCGCAAAAAGTCAACCGTAAGGTACTTTGCGCGCACCAAGTAGCCACCGACGATCTTCTTCCAGTTCAACTCTCCCAGTCCAGTGTCGTCGGTAGCTTGCAGCAAAGCGGCAAGCCAGCTCTTGATTGAGCCTGCCTCTACGTCTTCCAACAACATCACTGGCTGGATGTTCACATCAATCGTGTGAACCAACTCACGATCAAACTTTTGGAACGTGTCGATAAGCTGCGTCATCGACCGGAAGACCCGGGCGGGATCCGGGCTGCCGGGAACGAAGTCGATTTCAATCGCAAAATCGGCGTTCGCTCCGCGCACGCCCGTGGAACTGTGACTGTGAGCCATGTTTTCGTAAGACTAAGGATTTTGTGCCCAATCACGATTCGCGTCAATAACAAACGAGGTGAGCTGTAAACTCCCCCACGGCAGGTGTCACCTAGGGCCGCTTGGGCGGCCTTCGTTTGGTATTGCCTCACAAGACAAACCTCTCGCCCGCGCTTATCATTAGAGCTTGGCATGCGCTCGCCGCATCCCGCCGGAACGCACGGCATCTACTAAACTGCACCCAATAATCACCTACTGAGAGGACGCACTTATGGCTACCACAACTCCCGCCCGGGAAGGAACTCGCATTTCCGCCACCATTAATAACGCCCAGATTCCTGCCACCTTCAAGAACGAACCATCGGTTGATTTCAGCAACCCGGACAACGCGCGCCGCATGAAGGCCGCCATCGAGAAAGTTCGCAACGAGCTGGGCCGCGAGTACGACCTGGTCATCGGCGGCCGCCACCTGAAGACCGCGGAAAAGACGAAATCGCTTAATCCCGCCAAGCCCTCGGAGATTGTTGGCTTTCACCAGGCAGCGGGCGCAAGCGAAGTTGAACCCGCGATGCAGGCCGCTCTGAAAGCGTTCGAGACCTGGAAGTTTTCCTCCATCGAGGAGCGCACCAACCTGCTGTTTCGGGTTAGCGCGCTGTTGCGCGAGCGCAAGTTTGAGCTGATGGCGTGGATGGTGTTTGAGGTCGGCAAGAACTGGGCCGAGGCCGACGGCGACATTGCCGAACTGATTGACTTCTGCGACTTCTACGCCCTGGAAGCGCTGCGCCTCTCCCAGGCCGCGCCGCCGGTGCAGTTGCCGGGCGAGCGCGACCATCTGCGTTACATCCCGCTGGGCGTGGGCGTGGTGATTCCGCCATGGAATTTTCCCGGCGCCATCATGGGCGGCATGACCCTGGCGTCCATCGTGTGCGGCAACACCGTCATCCTGAAGCCGTCGAGCGATTCGCCCACCATCGCCGCCAAATTCTTCGAGATCCTGGAAGAGGCCGGCCTTCCCGACGGCGTGGCCAACTTCTGCCCCGGCCATGGCAACAGCTTCGGCAATGCCATCGTCGAGCATCCCAAGACGCGCT
>ODAK010000532.1_pt1 | contig 43683 bp, 35 predicted proteins | sample 1539591 | NCBI WGS metagenome assembly ODAK01 (sample SAMEA3539303, study PRJEB22396) | soil metagenome | biome: tundra; feature: field; material: soil | place: USA | collected 2010-05 | depth 0.15 m
GCCATGCTGTTCTGCATCCAGGCCGGAACGATCGGCCCTCGCAAAAGGTTCTTCAGGTTGACGGAAAGCTCAGGCGCCTTCACCATGCACAGCCAGCCATTCTTGTAAGGGTCGTCCACGATGAGGTTGGGGTTCTTCAAGACTTCGTGATTGACCGAGATCAGCACGCCTTCGATGGGCGACAGCAGATCGATGCTCCGTCCTTCGCGGGTCACCGTGCACAGCTTCTGGCCCTGGCGCACCCAGCGGTTTAGGTCGGCGATTTCGATGGAGTCGATCTTGCCGAATAGGTTCCCTGCGAAAGCGTCGATGCCGACCCGGGCATTCTGACGGCCTTCGTCTATCACCCAGGTGTGACCAGGATGGAAGGCATATCCCTCGGGAACATCGAAGCCGACGTGCTTCAACATCACAGGCGCATTCAACTTCTTCGCCAGCGCCACTTGCAAAGTTGCCGCCTCTTGTGGACGACGGAAATACATGATGGTGAGAATGAGAAGAAATGTAAGCAGGACGAATAGGATCGACATAAAGCCTCCTTACCTGCTCCGCTGGATGTCATACCGCGGCATTGTTTGGCGGAGCGAAGCACGCGCTGTTCGGTCCAGCTTGGTCAGTTTCGACGAAGTATGGCGGATCGTTACGGCATCGTGCTCCACCTTTGCTAGTGCACGTGGAGTACAAACTGCTTCCCAAAAAGGGCTGTGGTGGCAAAGGGGTTAGCGGCTTCGTGCCCATTGCCGAAGGTTTGACTCCTGCGTTTTGCAGGGACAGCGTCGCACTTTGCAGTAGCGAGTGCTGCTATTGGAGGATGTGGTCAGCGTGTCTCGGTCAGTAACGTTTGGCGGTCGATCTTTCGCGGGCGGATTCCATTTCCCCCGCCGCTGCCTTCGGCTAGCCTCAGATCGTAATCATTCTGAAGGTTGAGCCAGAACTGTGCGGGTAAATCAAAATACTTTCCCAGTCGAATCGCTGTATCAGGGCTGATCGACCGCTTTCCCCGCACAACTTCATAAATGCCGGGAAAGTTTAATGCTTTCGACAGTTCATAGGCGCTAATGCCCATAGGTTCCATGAATTCGGTCTTTAGAATTTCTCCGGCGTGAACAGCAAAAACCTTGTTTCTTGCCTTGGACATATATCCCTCCTCACCCTAGTGGTAATCCACGATCTCAACATCAAAGGCGTTGCCATCGCGCCACACGAAACAGATCCGGTACTGATCGTTGATCCGAATGGCATGCTGCCCCGCCCGGTCGCCACGAAGCGCCTCCAGGCGATTTCCCGGCGGCACGCTTAAGTTGTCGAGCGCGATAGCCGCATTCAAGATGGCGAGCTTCTTAAATGCCCTCCGGTGCAAATCAGCAGGTAGGCGACGACCCTTGCCCGAGCGCCACAGGTTTTCTGTTTCCACATCTCGAAAACTGGCTATCATCGCTACTGCTATACTAACGCAACACAATACTATTGTAAAGCGTTAGTAAGTGTGCTGCTATACCAGCTCGGGGGTTTTCTTCAGGCGGCGCAGCAGCGAGGTGGGATGGATGCCGAGGATGCGGGCAGCATGGGTCTTGTTCTGCCCGGTGGCGTTCAGCACTTCGTGGATGTAGCGGTCTTCGAGCTCTCGCAAGCTGACAAACTGATCGCCCGTGGGCGAGACTTCGAACGACGACATCTCCTCATGGGCAGGTTCCTCGTGATAATCGCGAACTTCTTCCGGCAAATTTTCTTCGTCGATCTCCGTCCCCGTGAACAGAATCATGGTGCGCTCGATCACGTTGCGCAATTCCCGGATATTGCCCGGCCAGGGATACTTTTGTAGCAACTCCCCGGCCGCAGACGTAAATCCGACGAAGTTTTTCTTCAGCTCGTGGTTGAAGTACTGCATGATGTCGAGGGCCAGCGGCAGAATATCCTCACGGCGCTCGCGCAGCGGCGGGATAAACAACGGCAGCACGTTCAAGCGGTAATACAAATCCTCGCGGAACTCGCCCTTGCTGACGGCTTCCTTCAAGACCCTATTGGTCGCGGTAATGATGCGAACATCCACCTGGACTGGCTTGGTTCCACCCAGGCGCATGAACGCTCCCTCTTCCAGCACGCGCAGCAATTTCGCTTGCAGACTGAACGAGGTGTTGCCGATCTCGTCGAGAAACAGCGTGCCGCCCGAGGCTTTCTCGATCAGCCCTTCTTTTCGGCGGCGGGCGTCGGTGAAGGCGCCCGGCTCGTAGCCAAACAGTTCGCTCTCCAGCAAGGTGTCAGGCAGGGCGGCGCAGTTCAGGCTGATGAGCGGCGCGTGGGCGCGTGGACTGTTGTAGTGAATGGCTTTGGCCAGCACTTCCTTGCCGGTCCCGCTCTCACCTTGAATGAGGATGGTGGTGCGGTCGCTCTCCGCGGCCCGCCGCGCCATCTCCAGAATCTCGCGCATGGCCGGGCTTTCGGTCACCACCCGGCCGAAATCGTAACGGCCCTTGGCGCTCTGCACCGTGTCGTGGACTCGCACCCGCAGCGCCAACATCTCGGTCGCGCGCCGGATGGTGTTGACCATGTCGGTGATGTGAAAGGGCTTGATGAGGTAGTCGTAGGCGCCCAGCTTCATGGCTTCCACCGCGCGGTCCACCACGTGATAGGCGCTCATCATCACGATGATGGTGGCCGGAGAAAGCTTCTTGGCCTGGCGCAATACTTCGATGCCATTGATGCCCGGCAGCACCACGTCGAGCAGGGCCAGGTTCGGCTTCTCTTCGGCGATCGTGGTCAGCGCTTCCTCGCCGCTCATGGCCAGGAAAACTTCGAAGCCTTCTCTCTCCAGAGCGCGGCCAATCGTGCGCACGATGAGAGCTTCGTCATCGACAATGAGGACGGAATACGACATGGCTAGGCGATGACCTCCTCGCTATGCTGTACCGCGGTGCCAACCTGACGAATCGGCAGCGTCACACGGACCGTCGTACCCAGGTTGGGGACGCTTTCAACCTCGATATCTCCGCCGTGGCTGCGCACATAACTTTGGGAAATGCTCAGTCCCAAGCCAGTGCCTTTGCCGCGCTTGGTGGTAAAGAACGGCTCGAAGACGTGCGGCAAAATGTCAGCAGGGATTCCGCAACCGGTGTCGCGCACGCGCAGCTCGATCATCTCCGCGAACTTAACTTTGTCGGCCAGCACGGTGATGGTCCCTCCCGGCGGCGTCGCCTGCGCAGCGTTCAGCAGCAGGTTCATCAGGATTTGCGAGAGCTGATTGGCATCGGCGCTGATGTTCGGCAGGTCGAAAGGAATGCAGTTCTGCAATGCAATCTGCCGAAACATGGGCTGGTGCTCGACAAACTTCAAGGTCTCGGCCGCCAGCCGGTTCAGATTGACCTGGCTGAGCATCAGCGGCCCGGGACGCGCATAGTCAAGCAATCCGCGCACCGCCAACGAAATCCGTTTGGCCCCTTCGATGCATTGCTCAATCTCTTCCCGCCGTTCGCCGCTGGTGTCTTTCCACTCCAATTCCAGGTGCGACAGGATTCCCAGCAGCGGGTTATTGATCTCGTGGGCGGCCCCCAGGGCGAGCTGGGCCAGAGATGCGTACTTTTCATACTCCGTCAGTTGCGACTCAAACTGCATCTTCTCCTTGGCCAGCTCGCGTTCTTCCTCCAGACGACGCAACAATTCCTGTTGCGCCACATTGCGCTCGTATTCGCGATGATCGGCCAGTTCCTTCGACCGGGCCGCTTCGCGCTCCGCCGCTTTGATCCTCGTCCGGGAAAAGACAGCCACCAGGATGAACAGTACAATTCCAACCGTCATGCCGCTCCAGAAGGCGCCATTCGTGGCGGGAGAGGTGGCACTGAAGCCATACGATTTCGGCGAGAAAATGAGGCACAGAACGACCGTTAGCCCGGGCAGGAAAAAGCGCGTAGCGTGGCGCACACTGCGGCGCGCCCTCCCAAGGCGATCGCTCAGCCAAGCTGCGGCCAACATGCACACCTCTCTACTATGACGTTCGCCCAGTCTTGCCGCAGGAGCAGTGACAGCAATCACCCGTCCAGGTGATGGCTGAATGTGCGGCGGGTAGCGGAGCGGGATAAGGTCGGCTTTATACCGGATCAACTACGGGCGCAATCTCAGTGGGCTGCTCGGGTTCTGTCGTGGGCAGCGGATCGGGAGGATGGGCCTCCGGCGCAGGCACGGGATGCGCATCATCTTCCGCCAACGAAGCGTAGGCCCCCAGACGCGCAAGATGCAGCAGATCAGCTCCTGCGAAATAGATCAACGCAATCGCTACCATGATAAGCAGCACCCAGCCTGCTGCGAGATGCCGCGCCAAACTCAGCGGCGCGAATATCGCCAGCGTCATCGTCCCAAGCCATACCACGCGAAGCGGAAGAAAGCCCAGCCTCAGCAGAAACAGCCGGCCACCTTTTCGCGAAACGAAGTCCACCGATTGCGCGAGAGCGTCCATCGCCGACGCGCCGTTACGAATGCAGAATAGCGGTGCAACTCCGAAGAACCAATTCAATGCCGCCCCGAACCAGCATGCCAGACCGACTCCGAACACCAACAAGAGCGCTGCCAGCCCGGCGCGGCCGTTTCCGGCCATGACACTGCCAATCATCAGACACGCGATTGCAACCGCCAGCGCGATCAACGACCACACCGCACGCAGCAGATGCAGGACGAAGATCGGCGCAAATTGCCAGGTCATCTCGCTCGGTTCGTCATCGATGCTGAACATCGCAACCAACCGCCGCAGCGTGGCCGCGCGGCCGACCGTGGCGGCAAAGCACCACGACAGGGTAACGCCCAGCAGCAGCACGGATTGCTCCAGCACGAAGCGAGTGAGGCTGCCGCGGAAGATGCGTTGAAAGACGCCGGAAAGCAACTGCGGTTGAAATGTGCCCAGCAGAAATTCGTCGGCGCGAGAAATTTTAATGCTGTCAAGAAACAGCCCGCCGGAAATAATGACCAGGGCCCACGCCGAAAAACCGAAGCACCAGCGCCAGGTAAGTTCAGCCGCCAGTAGAGCCGGCTCGTGCCAAACAGCGGCAAAGCCATCCTTGAACGGCGAACCATCGCTGCCGGGATGCGACATGGGTAAAGCATAGCAGCAGGCCAGGGTAGGGTAGAGTGGCGCTTTAGCGCCGCGTTCAGGCGCAGGAAGAAAGTGCTTCCAGGTACGGCTGGTCAATTCTGGCGCTGAGCATTCCCCCCTGTCGTATCACAGCGCAAAAGTACGAGTGCCCCCAGCGGCTGCGCGGATCGCCTTCGGCGTCATACGCTGGAATGCTGATGGAAGGCGCGGAGCGGCCGAGCGGAGCCAGAAACTGCATGTGCCGCAGTTGTTCAGCCAGTAGCCGATAGTCGATCCACTGTTCGTGCCAATGACCTTTACGCCCCAAATGAATGGTATAGACAATGATCATGATGATCAGCAGTTCGGTCGCGGTTAGCACCATCATAGGAACATTCAAACCTGTGGAACGGCTGTGCGATACGAAATAGGTGCAAACGGCGACGCAGACCGCAGTTGCAGAGAGGAGATAACTGAAGATGAAAGCGCTGCGATAGAGGTTGGCGTAATTCCGCGCCCGCCTGCCAGCCCAGCCTTGATAACTGAGGAATCGAGCCTCAACCTGTTCCTTGACCAACTGCCACAGTCCGGATGAGACATCGCTGAGCTTGCGTGAATGGTTTTGTGCCGCATCGCCGGACCAGGGCCAGGTTCCGCCCAGAATATCGAATGCCGTCTTGCCAATCGCAAGCAGCAGCCGGCCCATGATGCCGGGCTCGGCCGCCGCCAGAAACTCCGTGCCGAAATTGTACGTCGATCGTCCTTTTCCATCGTGCTTACAAGTGGAAGGCGCACGCAATAGGTTAGCCAGCCGATGACTAAACTCCTGCAGGTCGGACCCCACCGGCCGGTCTCCCTGGAAACTCAGAAACACGGCCTCATGCGGGGGATGCGAATGAATCCAAATGGTGGGGATTTGCAGCTGGTTGGCCTCTTTGACCATTTGCCCTGTACCGCCGACGCCCGCCGCGTGCTGCCCGTTCCAAATCGCGATCAAAACGTCGCATTGCCTTAAGACGGTCCTGCCCACCACCTCGTATGCCTGACGTTCGTGTTCGCGGCGACCGTCGAGCTCAAGCACCGCGGTTGCCTGGGAAAGCAATTCGTGGAAGTCCTTGCGTGAATTCGGACTCTTGAAGTCTTGCTCGTACTCTGCCCGCTCAAATGGCAGGGGAGCATTGAGCTCGAGTCCGAGAGCGAGTCCCTCCTCCGCTACGATACGATCGGCGCCCTCGGCTAAAGGCGAGATGATGCGCACCGTCGGGGGCCCCGCGGCGTAACCACTGTCGCCATTAGCGAGAATGCCTTCACAAACGCTTAAGACGCTTTCAAGAACATCTCTTACCGCGGTGCGTAGGACGGACTCGTGGGCGTGGACGAGGCCGTTGGAGCGATGGCCGGTTACTCCAACCCGCACGACGAGGCGAGCGATCGGGGGCCCATTGACCGAAGCCGGCAGCGCGGTTCTGGGCACCACCGTGGCAAGATTCGTATGGGATATGCCCGCGGCCATGCGCACCTCACGCGTCTGAGCAAATCGGTGGCAGATTATAACCCAAAAAACACCTCCCAGCACCAGGAGGACAATCCACAACCGGCGATGTGCGTTCCTTCAGCAGGCATGTCGCAGCTGAGGGGGAAACCAAAGGAATCCGGTGTTCTCCCCTTTGCAGCTTCGCCGTACCGCTATACTATGCGAGATTAGAGCAGTTCCGGAGCAACTGTATCCTGCGAGCAAGGTAGAGCGGTGCTTTAGCGCCGCGTTCCGGCGAGAGGAAGAAAGCGCTTCAGCCGCTGAGGTCAACGACCTCAGCGGCTGAAGCTGGTAATTGTACTTGTTCCTGGACGCGGGCCTGAAGGCCCGCTCTACCCATACAAACCGGATACACTAACTCAGAATCTGCTCTACTCCAACTCGACATTGCTGCAAAGGGTACCGGTCGCTGCATTGGCCGTGCAGCCCCAGTTGCTGTGACTAAGAGGAGGTTGAAGATGTTTGCACGAAATGCCCATTTCCGTGTGAGATCACTCAACATGGCTGCTGAGTTCTCCCAGACACTGGAGAACGAGGTCCTTCCTTTGCTGCGCAAGCAAAAAGGTTTCAAGGGCGAAATCACGTTGTCAAACCCCGGCAATCTGGAACGGATTTCCATCAGCCTGTGGGATAACAAGGGCAATGCAGAAGCGTACGACGCCAACGTCTACGCGCAGGTGTTGAAGATCCTTTCCAAGGTGATTGAGGGGAAGCCCAAGATTCGGATTTTTGAGTCCGTCGCCCTAAACCTCGACAGCACTGTAGCTGAGCGCTAGCGTCTTTGATTGCTCCTCATGGCACAGCACTCGCAATGCGCCTTCCATGAGCGCCTGCAGTTCGTCCTCGCCAGGATAAACGGTGATGGGAGCGATCCAACGTACGTACTCACTTAGCGTCGAGACCAACCGCTGCGAATGTGCCATGCCGCCGGTGAAGAGCACGGCGTCAACTTGTCCGTGCAGGACGGCCGCCATCGCCCCGATCTCTTTCGCGATTTGGTAGACCATGGCAGAGAACACGGTTTTGGCCTTTGCCTCACCACAGGCAATGCGGCGCTCCACTTCAACCAGGTCTTTGGTGCCGAGATAGGAGTACAGTCCGCCATCGCGGAAGAGCAGCCCTTCCACTTGCTTGTGTGTGTACCGGCCGCTGAAGCAGAGATCGACCAACTGCATGGCCGGCACTCCGCCGGCACGCTCCGTGGAAAATGCTCCCTCTTCGCGCGAGTTGGTCACGTCCACCATACGGCCGTTTTGGTGCGCGGAAACCGAAATCCCGCTGCCCAGGTGCGCGACAATCAGCCGCAAACTCTCGTACGGTTCGCCGCGTTCGCGAGCGTAACGCTTGGCCACCGCCTTCGAATTCAAGGCATGCGACAAACACTGCCGCTCCAGCAGCGCCGATCCCGACAGGCGCGCACACTCCGGCCACTCGTCCATGCTGACTGGATCGACGACGTAAGCTTGTGCACCGGCCTTTTGCGCGATGTCGTATGCCAGGAAGGCGCCCAGGTTGGCAGCATGTTCGCCGCGCCTGGCCAGGCGCAACTCCTCGAGCATTTCCTCATTCACAAGATAGGTACCGCTGGCTAAAGCGGGCAGAAGGCCGCCGCGCCCTACCACCGCGTCGATCTCGCGGACGTTGTGTCCTGCCTCGCTGAGTGCCGCTTCAATCTGCGCGCAGCGAAACTGCTGCTGATCGAGGACCGGGCGTCCATGGAACTGCGCCATTTCGGCATCGGAATGCCGGATATTTTTGACGAAGTCAGGGCGCTGGTTCACGTACAGAGCCATCTTCGTGGACGTGGAACCGGGGTTAATCGCGAGAATCCTGAATTCACCGGGCTGCAAAGATCACCCCCAGGGCGATGGAGTTCACCTTGTCATCCACACTCTCGACCCGTGACGGAATCAGGATCGGGACCTTCGCGCCGGCCACTACGTGCGCACACTGCGAGCCGCCCAGGTACTTCACCGATTTTCCCAGAAGGTTGCCGGCCTCGATGTTCGGGACCACCATGCAGTCGGCATGACCCGCCACCGGATGCGCGATGCCCTTCGCCTGCGCCGCAGACAGCAGAAGTGCGCAGTCGAGCGCAAGTGGTCCGAAAATATCTGCGTCGCCGAACTGCCCAGCTTCACCCATCTCGGTGAGCAGCCTGGCATCCACGCTGGAGGGCACGGATACGCTGACCGCCTCCGTGGCGCTCATGAGCGCAATCTTCGGACGCGGCAGTCCCAGGGAACGCATGACCTCGATAGCGTTTTGCACGATTTGCTTCTTCTGGTCCAGGTTCGGGCAAACATTCAGCCCGCCATCGGTGATGCCCACCAATCTGATCTCGCCCGCGAGCCGGTCTTCATAGAGAAGCACGTCGCTCAACAGGCGCCCTGTCCGCAGCCCAGCCTGTTTGTCCAGCGCGGCCCGCAAGAGTTCGTCGGTGCGGAGATGGCCTTTCAGCAGGAGGTCCACGTGGCCATCGTGCGCCATGTGAATTGCGACGGTTGCAGCATCCTCCGCGCTGACAAACTCTGCTCCGGCGATCAAGCCAAAAAGCCCGAGGGCTTCGGCCTTAGCGCGGATGTTTCGCTCGTTGCCGATCAGCACCGGAATGGCAATTCCGAGATGCAGCGCGCCATCGGCTGCGGTAAGGGCAACCTCGTCGTCAGCCGCAACTACCGCAACACGTCTGGGGCCTAGCGGCTGAGCGCGGCGCCGGAGTTCGGCGAAGCTCGTTATTTCCTGTGTGGTGCATGCAGCAGTGCTGGAGATCATGACCTATTGTTGCCCACGCGCGAATTGCGTTGCAGTGAGGCGGGTCACGTCGCCTGGAAACGCGTGTCACATCGAAATTTCCGCAGCATTAGAAATTTCACGGGGGTTCTCTTCGACCGGCAACACCCGTTGAATCCGACAACCGAGGAGAACGATTGGTCTCTGCGCCGGGTTCCGTTACCATGGGGTTCCAATAATGCAGGGGAAAGGACAATCTCATGTCGCTGGACTATCTGCTCAAGACGGAACCCTCGGAATACTCTTTCGCTGATCTGCAACGGGACAAGGTAACAGTGTGGGACGGAGTCACGAATCCGGTCGCAGTGAAAAATCTGCGGGAGATGGCGCCCGGGGCGAGACTGATCATCTACGAGACCGGAGATCGCAAGAGCGCGGTCGGCACCGCGTCGGTCGTATCCGTCGATGCTGCCGATCCCAGAAATCCGAAGGTAAAGATCAAGGCCGGAAAAGCACTTCCGCAGCCGGTATCCTTGCAGCAAATCAAAGCCAACCGGCTGTTCGCGGATTCGCCTCTGGTGCGTCAAGGAAGGCTTTCCGTCGTGCCGTTGACGCAGGCACAGCACAAAGCCCTGGCCGGCGAATAGGGTGAGGCCATCGGCCTGGATCGCTTGTCTGGTCGGCGGGCCACATTCGGCAACTCTGATGCAGCGGGTGCTCAGAGCGATTTTCGTTGTCGTGTAGATCAGGTAAGCCGGCCTTTCAGGCCGGCGTCGAAGCGCCTTTTTCCCACCTTTTTCCGACGATCTTGTTATCCGTGGCGAACGCGGCGCTGAAGCGCCGCTCTACCCGGGCTTGGAACCACGGCCATTCCAAACCGTTCCAGCCTGCTGCGACCCTGGATCGCAACCTCGTCCGCGGACGCCGGCCCCAGAGCGATGCGTTGCGATCCGGGAGCGACGACCAGTCTGCAAATTGAGCCACTACCCGTTGAATTGACATAGGCCTGCCAGGTGACGCAAAATCCTGTAACTCAGTTTCCCAAGTTTTAGACCGCTTGGTGGGGTTCCCAAAGAGACGTTTCACCTTGACACCTGCGCTTGCCGGGCAGGTGCCGCTCATGCACTGTCGCGGTTGCGACTCTTCAGAAAAGAGGTTGGTTTTGACAAAGAAGCTGTTACTTGCCGCAATCACATTCTTGTTCGCTGTCGGCTGCATTTTGCAGGCCCAGACGTTAACGCGACTCACTAATCAGCCCCCGGATGGAGCCGGGATCGGCTTTTTGCTGACCGATGGAACGGTAATGTTCCAAGGAAACAACGGGAACGATTGGTGGAAGCTGACGCCCGATGTCAACGGAAGCTACGTGCATGGAACCTGGAGCCGACTCGCCAACCTGCCGAGCAACTACGATCCGGATGCCTTCGCTTCGGCTGTCTTGGCCGACGGCCGGCTCTTAATTGAAGGCGGTGAATACAACTTTGGCCAATTCACACTTACCAATCTGGGCGCGATTTACAATCCCAAGCTCAACACCTGGACCCCGCTGAATCCTCCCCCCGGCTGGGACTATATCGGAGACTCGCCGTCGGTGGTGTTGCCCAACGGGCATTTTCTTATTGGCCGGAAATTGGATATGCAGGTGGAAGAATTGAATCCGGCCACGCTGCAGTGGACAACAATGGGATCAAGCGGCAAGAGCGATTGGAATGCTGAGGAAGGCTGGACTCTCATGCCGGGCGGCACTGTTCTAACGGTGGACGTGTTGACCAATCCCAACTCGGAAAGGTACATCCCTTCCATACAGCAGTGGGTCTCTGACGGCAGCACGATTGCGAACCTTCAGGGGCCACCACAAGAGGGCTGCATCCCGTACGGGGGAGGCTTATACTGTCCTCCCGGTGAAATTGGTCCGGCCATTTTGCGGCCCGACGGCACCGTGTTCGCGACTGGCGCGCTCCATCTGGGGGCCACGACCGGACACACCGCGGTCTATCATCCCGGAACCAGCCCCACCGATCCCGGCACCTGGGTCCCCGGCCCGAACTTCCCCAATGGCGATGACGCCGGCGATAATTTTGCCGCGCTGCTGACCGATGGCAAAGTGCTGGTGGAGGGTAACTCGGGCAGATTTTACGAGTTCGACGGAACAAATTTGACGCCGACTCTGTTCAGTAATGGCGGCAGTTTACTCGTGCTGCCTACGGGCGAGGTGATCGTCGGGGGTTCGGAGGTCTATACCGCCTCCGGAAGCTACATTCAACCGTGGACACCTGCCATCTCTAGTTATCCAACGGTGGTTGTCCGCGGTCAGAGTTATCTCATTCTTGGCCGGCAATTCAACGGCCTGTCACAAGCTGCTGGGTTCGGGGATGAGTTCGAGACCGCCACAAATTATCCGTTGGTGCGGATCAAGAATATTGCCACCGGACATATTTTCTACGCCAGGACCCACGATCACAGCACCATGGCAGTGGCCACCCGTGCTGTACCTACGTACACCCGTTTCGACATTCCCGCCGCAATGGAGACCGGACCAAGTACGCTGGTGGTAGTGGCGAATGGTATCCCCTCGTCCCCGGTTAACATAACGGTGAACTAGCCCCACAACCCTAGGTGTCAATTCATTGCTCCTCCCGTGCTGCGGAGTTTCATATGGCGCAGGAGGAGCAATGACCTTCTGACCCGACTGGCAGAAGAGCGGCGCTACTGGCCGATTCGCCGTCACGGTTCCCTTTCTCTGCCTCTGCTACACTCGAATGTTTTGCAGCGCGTTTTGGGCGCGGTTAACTAACTTCATTCGAGGCAATCATGGACATCAGAACGGTGGGAGTAATCGGCGCGGGCACGATGGGCAACGGTATCGCTCACGTCTTCGCCAAAAGTGGATACAACGTGGTGCTGGTCGAGGTGGAGCAACGCTTCCTCGATCGCGGCATGCAAACCGTCAGCAAGAACCTGGAACGCGAGGTTGCGAAGAACAAATTGACGTCTGAGCAGCGCGACCAGGCGCTGGGGCGCATCGCTGGCACAACCGATCGCCAGCGGTTGGCCGCCTGCGATTTCATCGTGGAAGCGGCCAGCGAACGTTTTGAGATCAAGGCCGAACTGTTTCGCGATCTCGATGCAATGTGCCGTCCCGAGGTCCTTCTGTCCTCAAACACCTCGTCCATTTCGATAACCAAGCTGGCAGCGGTGACCAAGCGGCCCGACAAAGTTATCGGAATGCACTTCTTCAATCCTGTGCCGGTGATGAAATTGATCGAGCTGATCCGCGGATTGGCCACCTCAAACGAGACCTTCGCGACGGTCAAAGCACTGGCAGAAAAATTGGAGAAAACTCCCGTCGAGGTGAACGATGCACCGGGCTTTGTCTCGAACCGGGTGCTGATGCCGCTGTTGAATGAAGCCATGTACGCCGTGATGGAAGGCGTGGCCACTCCTGAAGCCGTGGACGAAGTCTTCAAGCTGGGCATGGCGCACCCCATGGGTCCGCTGACGCTGGCGGATTTCATCGGCCTCGACGTCTGCCTCGACATTATGCGCGTGATGCAGTCCGGCCTCGGCGACCCCAAATACCGGCCGTGCCCGCTGTTGATCAAGATGGTCGATGCCGGATGGATAGGGCGCAAGTCGGGGCGTGGGTTTTATCAGTACTAGCAGTCATCGAGCGCGCTGGAGTAACTCCATCAAGTTCACGATCGCCGCTGCATTTGCGTCGCCTATGGCGACGTATCGCAGCCCTTGTTGGGTCCACGTCCGCAACGTGAAGGAAGAGGTCTGGTCCGCCAACAAAGACGCCGGTATCGCGAGTTGAGGCGTATCCCGGAAAATGAAGACTGAAATGAAGTGGCGCTGATACCCAAATATGAGGTGTGCGCCTGGTTCCTGGTGAAAGTAGGCGACCCGGCCACCCACCAGCGTAAACGGTGTGGTCTGAAGATCCGGCAGCTCGAAAGTAAACGGAATGCGGCCCTGAAACCAGGGTTTCACCGTGTGCCGGTCGGTGGAAACGACTTCGACTGGATTGGCGCTGGCCAGCGCCGTCACATGAAGATCGGCAAACTCGGCAACCGCCTTCGCACTCTGCCGGCGATTCGCTACAACGAACAGTCCGGCCGCGAGTACCAGAAGCGCAGCCGTGGCGATTGCCCAACGAGGCCAATATCGCGGCGCAAAGATCCTTTGTCGCTCTCCATCGCTGGCTTTGGCACTACCCGCCGCTGTCGGTTCGCCTTTGACCAAACTGAAGACCTTGGCTCGCAACTCCGGCGGAGCGGCATAGCGATTTCCGGCGCGCCGGACCGCCATCTTGCTTTCTGTCAGAGCCAAAGCGGTCGCAGCGCAATCGGCGCACGTTGCCAGGTGTTCGCGGAAGGCGTCCATCTCAGGCGACGGCAACTCCGCATCCACGTAGCTTGCGACTCGGCTCTGCCATGTTGAACAGTTCGTCATGCGATTATTTCCTGGCTGAACCAGACCTCGCGGTGCGTTCTCCGGCGAGCATTTGCCGTAGCAGCTTCCGGCCGCGGGCAATTCTCGACATGACGGTCCCCACCGGAACCGACAGCACCTGCGCGATCTCCTGATACTTCATCTCCGCCACATCGCACAGCAGGACGACTTCGCGATACACGACAGGAAGGCTATCGAGCGCAGCCTGCAACGCCTTGCGGGTAGCCGACGCGAGCGCAAGCGACTCTGGCGTCTCCCACGTTACCGGAATGGTTTCCTCATCTTCTGAATCCAACTCCGTGGTCAGTTTGGCACGCAGGCCGGTGCGCGATGTTAGAAACGTGTTACGCAGAATTCGAAACATCCAGGCGCGTAAATCGGTACCCGGCGCGAATGACGAAAAACCATGCAGCGCTTTGCTGAACGTTTCCTGGACCAGGTCTTCCGCCTCCGTAGCGTCTTGCGCGAGCCAGCGCGCGAAGTTGTACAGCGAATCGAAAAGCGGCATTGCCAGCCGCTCGAAATCATCGTGACTGCCGCTGTCTGCTTTCAATCCTTAATCTCGCTAACTCTCGGACGTGGAGTTTTATTCCCGCGATTCTAAAACTTTTATTTTTGCCCCTGCGAGACCTGGGCCGGGAATAAATGCGCGGCCTGCCGGTTAGCGATCATGACATGTATTCGAGGCGCACCCCGGAAAGAGCCAAAGGAGGACACGCTTATGAAGGGTGAAATGAAGGAACAACTACTAGACGAACATAACGACGACGGAATCGACCGCCGCGGCTTCTTGAAGTGCATGGCATGGGCGGGCACGGGTGCCTTTTGCGTGATCAAGGCGGAGTGCTGAGCTCCTTCAGCCTGGGACGCGTTTCCGGAATGAGTAGCCATGATCTCAAGGGGGAACTCAGTTTCGTTCAAATCAGCGATAGCCATATGGGTTTCGACAAAGCCGCAAACCCCGACGTGGTAGGTACGCTGAAGACCGCGATTGACAAGATCAACGCGCTGCCAGTGGCGCCGGCTTTCATCCTGCACACCGGAGATATCAGTCATCTCTCAAAACCAGAGGAGTTCGACACGGTGGATCAACTGTTGAAGAGCGCCAGCACCAAAGATGTTTTCTTTGTGCCCGGTGAACACGACGTCCTGAACGATGAGGGCAAACAGTATCTGGAACGGTATGGGAAGGGATCGCAGGGATCGGGTTGGTACAGCTTTGACAAGAACGGCGTGCACTTCGTCGGACTGGTGAATGTCCTAAACCTGAAGGCCGGTGGTTTGGGCAGCCTGGGCGAAGCCCAACTGGAATGGCTGGAGAAAGACCTTCAGCATCGCTCGAAAAGCACGCCCATCGTGGTTTTCGCGCACATCCCGCTGTGGAGCGTGTATCCGGAGTGGGGGTGGGGAACCGATGACAGCGCACAGGCGCTCTCTTACCTGAGGCGCTTCGGATCGGTCACGGTGTTGAACGGACACATCCATCAGACCATGCAGAAAGTTGATGGCAACATCACATTTCACACCGCGGCATCCACCGCCTTCCCCCAACCGAAACCGGGCGAGGCACCTTCTCCTGGACCGATGAAAGTTCCGGCGGACAAACTGCGTACTTTGCTAGGCGTAACCGACGTCAACTACGTTCGCGGGAAACATTCACTGGCGGTGGTCGACTCGAACCTGGTTTGAGCCGGGAAAATCGCGCGTAGAAATCAAACTCAGAGCACAAACTACAAAGGAGTGATCATGATGAGAACCAGAACTTGGGTGTTAGGCGTAGCAATATTGCTGGCGGCACTTGCTGCCGGCCCCGCGCTGAGTATTCTTGCCGCTGCTCCGCCAGCGAACTCGTCTTCGGAAGTAGTAGCCGGGGAAGTAGCAATCAAGATCGACAACTTCAGTTTTTCACCGGCCACCATCACGGTTCCTGCGGGCACGACAGTTCGATGGACGAACCGCGACGATATCCCCCACACGGTGGTCAGCGACGACAAAGCTTTCAAGTCGAAGGCGCTCGATACCGACGAGAACTTTACCTACACCTTCACCAAGCCGGGCACCTACGGCTACTTTTGCTCCATTCATCCCAAGATGATTGCCAAAGTTGTCGTGCAGTGACGGGAGGACAGCTTGCACCCCTTTGACCTGAAGTCGGCACTGCTCGCCAGGCACGCGCAACACGTGGTGCTGGTCCACTTCCCCATCGCATTATTTCTTGTCGGTGTGGGCTTCGATTTCTACGGGCAGTGGAGGAAGGAACGTGCGCTTGCCGCCGTGGCTTATTATGATCTGCTGGTAGCGGCGGTTTCCTCTCTTCCGGTCATGGCAACGGGCCTCTTGGCCTGGCGCTGGCAACTGGAAGGCCAGCGGCTCAAAGGGATACTGCTCCTCCACTTGGTGTTGGGATTGGTCTCTGGCGCGTTGATCTGGGTAGTCTGGAGTATCCATTTTCGGGCCCACCGAAATCCGGAGGGCAGATTACCGGGCTATCCCTGCCCCTGGAGATTGTGGCTGCTGTCGTGATCGCCGTGACTGCCCACCTCGGAGGATTTCTGAGCGGTGTCAACGGCCCGCGCTGAATGACCTCTCAAGACCGCTGTTTTCAATTGACATGCGGTGGTTCCGCGCGATAAAGTCGCTTCGCTACGACCGGTGGTTCTGCCCGTCCTCCTGTCCGGTGCAAATGACATTCCCCGTGCCTACACCACACACTATTCTGCATTAACCACAAAGAAGGAAGAGTTCTAATGAAACCTTTGTATGCGCTTTCCTGGTCTGGCATCCGCCGGGCAGTACTTATCTCTGCTTTGGGACTCGCCGTAAGTTTCGTAGGGGCGATCCCAGCCTCGGCCCAAAGTCTTTTCCGACAGCTCAGTCAAGACAGCTTCACCGATCCGAGCGCCCAGCACATGACCGAAGTTGAACCCGGCGCTTTCGCCCAAGGTCCGGTAATTGTCGCCGCCTTTCAAGTAGCCCGCATCTTCGGAGGCGGTGGGGACGACATCGGTTGGGCAACCTCGCTGAATGGCGGGATTGCCTGGACCAACGGAACCCTACCCGGCCTCACCACTTTCGGCGGTGGCGGAACCAATAGCGCTGCCAGCGACGCGTCGGTCGCCTACGATGCGAAACACGGCAAGTGGCTAATCAACACCCTGCCAATCGGAAGTAGCGGTGATAACGTTGCGGTGAACCGTTCAAGCGACGGCATACATTGGGACAACCCGATCTACGTTTCACGCGCCGGCAATGCCGACAAGAACTGGATCATCTGCGATAACACGGCTACCAGTCCCTTCTACGGCAATTGCTACGTGGGGTGGGACAACTCGCTGATACAGATGAGCACCTCCAGCGATGGCGGGCTGACCTGGGGGTCGGCGAAAGCCACTGCCGGTTTCGACAGCGGCATCGGAGTGAACCCAGTGGTGCAGCCCAATGGCACTGTGATAGTGGGATTCTATGACTTCAATACGGGTGGCTTGTCGGCGTTCACCTCGACCAACGGTGGTCAGAGCTGGAACGCAGCCGTGAGCATCTCCAGCAATCCCAGCCACGGTGAGGCTGGCGGACTCCGTAGTACCACGCTTCCTTCTGCGGCCATTGATGGCTCTGGCAAAGTGTATGTATCGTGGCCGGACTGTCGCTTCGAAAGCGGTTGCGCAGCCAACGACATTGTGTACAGCAGTTCGACCGACGGGATCCACTGGAGCTCGGTTGTCCGGGTCCCCATCGATCCCATCAATAGCGGAGTGGACCACTTCATTCAAGGCATGGGGATTGACATCAGGACCTCGGGCAGTTCGGCCCATATGGCGATCACCTACTATTACTATCCGGTCTCGAATTGTGGAGGCAACTGCCAGCTGATCGCAGGCTTCACTTTGTCCAACAATGGCGGACAAACGTGGACTGCGGGGCGGCAGCTCTCACAACCCATGCAGCTAAGCTGGCTGCCGAACACCTTCTCCGGCAGAATGGTGGCCGATTACGTCGCGACGGTCTATCCAGCGGGAGGCAGGGCTTTCCCGATCTATGCCATCGCTTTGCAGCCGACGGGCAGCCTCTTCCACCAAGCGATCTACACTTCGAGTTTCGGCTACACCCAGGATGAGCTGACGGAGCAGCAGATGAGCTCGCAGGAGGACAAGCCCATACCGGGCGCCAAGTCTGATCACCCGGCGCGAAGGCCCGAAGATCGTGACAACGAGCTTCCGACCCAGCCGGGCAAGACGCCGCCGGTTAGATAACTAAGATGACTTAACTCCATGGCCGCTAGCGCATGCTGGCGGCCTTTTTCATTTCATCGGGTTTTAGTCGCCATCGTAATCGCGGAGACGGCTATCGCAGGCTTGAGCGCTATCTTGTTCAAGCGCGGTCGCTGGAAGCGACAGCAGATATGATTGCTGAAAGGGCGCCTTCGAAGCAGCGAAACGCCGCGGCCTATCGGCAGAAACTTTTCATCGATCTTTGCCGTTGACATTCGTTACCCGGACGAGTCCATGTACGACGGGATTGCTCGCCGGTCGCGCCCGTATAGGCCTGTCAAAGCCGGCTGGTACCGCCTCGGTCGTCGGGGCGTAAACCTTTGGGCACTTTGGTGCGTATTACACAAAGGACACAGCAATTCATAACCGTGGGAAAACACAAACTGACGCAAGAGTCAGTTTCAGGAGATAAGGAAATGTTTCTTGCCAGATTTGTTGACGGCGCGGTCCGAAAGACGGTCGCGTTGGGAAGCGTGGTTCTGCTTGTAACGGCGAGCTATTCCCAGAATGCAACTCCACCCAGCGGGCAATCGAGCGCGCCTCCCATGACGGCAATGCCGCAGGCCCCGTCGCCGCAGCACAACGCTCATCTGTATTCTGACCAGGACTACTCCAAGCCAAAATCGCCATTCCCTAATGTGCTGGCGCCATATCGATCGCGCAGCGTGCCGCCGCCGAACCTAAGCAATTCCGCGCGCACCGATCAACTGTTCCGCGATGGCAAGATGTTTCTGTCGATCAACGACGCGGTGGCGATGGCGCTGGAGAATAACCTGGATATCGTGCTGCAGCGTTACAACCTTTCAATTGCGGACACCGACTTGCTACGCACCAAATCCGGCAACTTTGCGCTGGGGGTCAATGCCGGGGTGGTGCAAGGTACGCTGGGCGGTTTAGGCGGTTCTACGTCGGCCGGAGGAACGGGCAGTTCCTCCACCGGAGCGAGCGGCACCGGCGCCGGAGGCACACAAATCGGTGTCGGCGGAGCGGGCGCGGGCGTGGGAGGCCTGGTGGCATCCACATTTGGCGCGGGGCCTGCACTGCAGAGCTATGACCCAGTCCTCACCGGTACGATCCAAGGCGAGCACGCCACCACGCCCCAGGCCAACATTTTTTTCTCCGGCGGTCAGCCGACCACCATACAAAATACCAATATCTATAACTTCGGCTACACCCAGGCCTTTCCCACGGGCACCCTGGCCACGGTTACTTTTGACAACAGCCGCATCACAACCAATGTGCCTTTCGACCTGCTCAATCCAGCCATAGTGCCGAGCTTCCGCTTTCAATTGACCCAGCACCTGCTGCAAGGCTTCGGATTCGACCCCAACTTGCGCTGGATCCGGATCGCCCGCAACACGCGCGAGAACGGGGACGTCGTGTTTCGCCAGCAAATTATCGCGACGGTCTCGCAAGTCGAAAATATTTACTGGGACCTGGTGACGGCGTACGAAGCGGTGAGAGTGAACGAGCGGGCGCTGCAACTGGCGCAGAAGACGCAGTCCGACGATGAAGAGGAAATCCGCATTGGCACGCTGGCGCCCATCACCCTGGTGCAAGCCAAGAGTGGAGTGGCCACCGCCAACCAGAACCTGATTACTTCGCAAACCCAGCTCCAGCTTCAGCAACTGCTGATGAAGAACGCCATTACCAAGAACATGGGCGATCCCATTCTGGCGGCCGCCACGGTGATTCCCACCGACACCCTGCAATTCAACGAGCCGCAAGAGGTGCGCCCGGTCCAGGACCTGATTCAAGAAGCCTTGCAGGCCCGGCCCGAGATTGCCACCGCCCGCATCAATCTAACCAATGCGGAAATCTCCCGCAAATCGCTTAAAAATGCCCTGCGTCCAACCCTGGACGTGTACGCGTTTTATGGCGCCTCGTCACTGGCGGGCGATCAAACTTCGCTCCTCCCGCCATGCGACTTCCCTGGAGCGATTCCGGGGGAGAATTGTTTGCCTCCGGGAACCATTCCCAGGTCCGGCTACCCCAACGCATTTCATGATCTCTTCAATAGCTCAGGGCCGGACAAAGGGATTGGGCTGAGCCTCAACATTGTTCTGCGCAACCGGGCCGCGCAGTCCGAACAGGTGCGCTCCGAGTTGGAATACCGGCAGTCCCAGGTGGGCTTGCAACAGATTGAGAACACCATCACCATCCAGGTGCGGCAGGCGCAATTTTCGGTGCAGCAGAATTACGCCGTGCTGCAAGCGGCGGTAGCGGCCCGCGACTTTGCCAAAGAGAGCCTGGTAGCGGAACAAAAGAAGTTTGGCTATGGCGCCTCGACACCGACTCTGGTATTACAGGCGTCCAGTAATTTGACCCAAGCCGAATCGAACGTTCTCAATGCCGCTGCCAACTATGAAAAATCCAAAGTGCAACTGGACCAGGCCGCCGCGGAAACGCTCACTAAGCTCGGGATTGACCTGGCGGACGCCGAATCCGGACAGGTGAAGCATCTACCGACAGTGAAGGGTGTTGTCCCGGCGAATGTGCAAGAGTTGACTTCGCCGATGCCGCCCTACGTGCCGCCACAAGGAACAGGCGCGGTCCCGGCTCCGCCTGGCGCGCAGCCGCAGGGAACGACGCCACCTCCGCCTAGCCAGGGGGAGGCCGAACCGCATGGTTAATCTCCGCGGCCAAGGCGTGCCATCAGGAATCTGCAGGAATATTCACTTGACACAAATTAGTCGTAGAATCGAGGCATCGCAGCCGATGCAGATTGCAGGGCTGCATCCTCGTCACAATCGTGATTGTGGAAATCTGCCATAAGTTTGCGGTTCGCCTCGCCAGCATGTTCCAGGGATTGGCATGGGACATCGAAGAGCCGATGACAGTGGGAGCAACGACCAGCTACGGCGACCCAACTTACCGAGCGTGTTATTTCGAGTTTACGATCCATGGCAGGTGTACTTTCCTCTTGAAACGCGTCTGAAGGGAGGTGCAACGCCCTGTTTCACGTCATAATATCCGCCTTCGCAATAGTTTGATAACACGGTTCGGACATGGCTGTCCTCATAACCGCTTCCGAAATGCTTGCGAATATCCGCTACGCTAAAAGGCGACGGCAATAGACCGCGCTTGCAAAGATCAACGATCTTGTCAGGTAGTGCAGGCTCTTTCTTTGTCATAGCTGGCCTTTCGAGCTTTTAATACGATCTGCCTGAAGGCAGCCTTAATTTTTTGTCAACATTGCAAAAACGAGATTGTCCGTAGGGTCGCACGCGGAGTCCTGCATCTCAGCCAAATGGCTCTTCGTGGGAGGGCAGGCAATCCGCCTATGAGAGCTGGGGAGGGGACGCACGAACGAAAGCCGGAGCTGGTTGGCTCCGGCTTGCGAAGTGAACTGCCAGGAGGATTACCGGTTCATCTTGCGGCGAATCGCTCCGACCGCTCCGATCAATCCCGTGCCGAGCAGCAACAGGGAGCTGGGCTCCGGCGTGGTGCCTTGGCTCGGGTGGCCTAGGACGTCAAATGCACCAAGGGGGTTCCCCGTGCCGTTGCTGTTCCAGTTGCAACCGTTCCCACTACCGTCTTGGCATCCGCTAGTGGCATACAGATCCAGGCCGTTTATGTTCTGGTTGTTGTAGTTCCACGCTTCCCAGGCGCTACTGCCGTTAGTCATCGCACCGAGGACCATGAAGTAGTTCGAACCGCCCATCAGTTGCAGTGCTCCACCAACGTTGATGGTGACCAGACCGCACTCCGATCCGAAATTTGCGCAGCCCTGCAGGTTGTTAAATGTGTCGAGGGCGTTGCCGATTGGAACGGGGCTGCCACCGCCTGAGGAGGCGTAGATGGCGGCGAAGAAATGGTTGTCGCCAGTCACCCAGCCAACGCCCAGATCAATTTGGTCAATGGTTTGGAGGCCGCTGCCTCCAAGGGTGAACAGATTGGCTGACGTGAAAGCTGTGCCGATGGTGCCTGTGCCGGACACAGTCCAGCCGACGCAGCAGTTGTAGTCGTTACCGGGGGGGCCCAGGTCGGTGAAGAGTGTTCCACCCATCGCCGGCAAGGCGCTTACGCAAAGGGCGAGAGTCAACAAGCATACTGACCATCTAAGTTTCTTACTCAAGTTTCCCACCTCCGTGGTTGAGAGTCATGACTCGCGAGGTTGAATCTTCTAGCTTTACAGTGCTTACGGGGCTCGTGGACGCGTCTAAAACACAGAGGACGCAACCACTTTTTTTTGTTGCAAAATTTGTCGCAAAGGTGGGTCTGTTCAGGGACGTTTGCCGGGAGCGCAGACTCGCCCAACAAGGGACATGCAATTGTGCTTCCGCTGCAAGCTACTGAAAAAATGAAAGCTTGGCGAGCGGCAGGTGCAAGCAGTTGCACCAGAGTGCCCGATTACTTCCCACTTCGGGAAAGCAGTTGCACCACCCCTACAGAATTCTTACGCCTCCCACCCGTGGTTCGAGCAACACAAAAACCGGGTCGTTGCGCTTTTATCGGCAATGGGCCACGCAACGCGCGATGAAGTTGGTAGGATTCCGGCCTTCAGCCGCAGCCGCGACTGGCAGGTAGAATCACGGTGTCGCCAACAAGATTATGCCAGCGGGAACCGAAGCCGTTGTGGTTCCCACTGGCGTGCTGGTGATTGTCTGCCGGCGCTGGTCGCCTAGTTCGTCGATTTCCCTACCACGAAAGTCGACAAGACCGGATTCGCGTCGGTCGAGAGAATTACAACCTTCGCCGAAGACAGGACATACATGATGCCCTGCAGGGTACCGCCCGGGTTCAAGTTGACGAGAGCCCGGCCGGTGGCGTCAACCTGATAGGTGACAGCAAACTGGTTACTCTGGGGACCACCCGGACCGCTACTGTCCTGCGAAACGTTGATGTTGGTATTCCCGTCGGAAAACAGCCAATCAACCTGATTGGTCACCGCCGGTAAGGCCGGCGTGACCGAGCCTCCCACATACGCACCGAGGACCGAAACATTGGTGAAGGGTATGCCCGTGGTACCCGTTGCTTGTGGCGCCAGCACTCCGGATGTGGCATTCCCATCGGTGCCAACCAGGAACGCCTGGTTCTGGCCCACCAGGTAGAGGACCGGCGGAGAACCGCCGAAGCCGTTCAAGGTTACTCGTCCATTCTGCGGGTCAACTTTGTATTGACCGCCAGCAATCTGCTGCTGAGCGATCGCCCCGCCCGTGTTCTGGTCAAACATCAGGGCAGCGATACCGAAGCCATTTCCGTCGGTGGTGCCGTCACCATTGAACAACCCGGCAACGCCAATCGCTTCCGGACTCCCGCCATTGGGATTGACCCCGTTGGTTTGGAGAACACTTGCCCCCTTCAATGCCAGGTTGGTGAAGTTCACGATAGGCGTAAATTCCTTGAGTACCGAGGTCAACGTCAGAGGAGAGGTATCAGAGACCTGGTCGATGCTGACCTGGATCATCTCGTTGGGAGACACCAAGTAGTAGCTGAAGTTTTGGGCTTGGCCGTTGTTAACCCTTAGGCTGGCCGTGCCGCGACCGGTGCTGGGATCGGGCGCAGAGTAAGAACCGGTCAAAAAGGCGGCTGCAGTCACTAAGCCGCCGTCATTGACGTCGATCGTACCCCTCGTCAAAGTGCCCGATGCATTGGTCTGAAAGTTTCCAGCGCTGGCGAACCGATTTCCCGCCAAGTCAACTCCGGTCGAGCCGAAGGAAGCATTGCCGGCGGGCAGCAAGCCAATTGTTTGTGTCTTAATCGCACCGGAACCGTAGTCCTGCGGATTGGACGGATCGCTCTGAATCAGCTTGCCGCTGCCGTTGCTGGAGACAGCCACCGCGAAGACGAAAGTAGAACCCTGGACCGGGTTAAAGGTCATGGTACCCAAGCCGTCGGCAGTGATCGAATAGGTCCCAGTGAACGCCAAGTCGGTCACCGGAGGGCTACCGGCTCGATTCCCGTCGAGCAAGCCATTGCTGATCGTCCCGCCTCCGTCGGCGGTAAATCTGCCGACAATAAAGATTGGAGTGCGGCTGTGGTAGCCGCTGAACGAGAAGGTGTACTCGCCGGTCAGAGCGGCATTGGTCAGAGCGGGGTTGATGGTGATTGCAAAAGGCGAAACAAATGTGGCGGGTGGTGAAGCCGAATCCAGCACCTGCACCTGGATTAAAGAAGCGCCGCTCATGGTCGGCGTTCCCGAGATCAGACCTGTACTGGAGTTCAGACTCAGGCCGCCGGGCAGGGTGCCAAATCGGATTGACCAAGTATAGGGTGGAGTGCCGCCAGCAGCACCCAGGGTGGCGCTGTAGGGGACCGAGACCGTGCCTGCAGGCAACGATACGGTCGTGATCGTCAAGGGGCCGGAATTGATGGTAAGCGTCAAGCCGGAAGAAGAGGCCGTATTCCCCAGGGTGTCGGTAACCTGCACCGTGATGGGGAAGCTACCGCTGGGTCCGTTGGGCGTTCCCGAAATTACGCCGGTGCCGCTCAGCGTCAGGCCCGCAGGCAAGGGTCCGGCGGTAAGGCTCCACGAATACGGCGGAACTCCGCCCGTGGCAGCCAGGGTAGTCGTATAGAAGATGCCTTGTGTACCCACCAGCAATGAACTGGTTGTCACCTGCAGCGGCGGCGTTGGGTTGATCGTGATGGTGAAGGCCGCAATAGCGATGGCGGGAGTGCTTTCCGAGTCGGTCACTTGAACTGTGATTGGATAACTGCCTGTTGTTGTAGGGGTTCCCGAGATCACGCCGCTGGAGGAAGTCAGAGATAATCCAGGCGGCAACGGACCGGAGGTGGCGGTGAGATTCCAAGTGTAGGGTGTTTGTCCGCCTGTGGCCATTAGCTGCGAGTCGTAGAAGATGGCCACATTGCCATTAGGCAGCGAAGTGGTTGTAATGGTGACAACCCCTTCGATGGCGATAGTCAACGGACCAGAGATTCCGGTGGCGGGCGGGGTCTCCGAATCCGCCACCTGGACGGTGAACGTCGAGAGTCCCAGGGTAGTAGGTGTACCGGAAATCGTGGCCGTGCTATCGGGATTCGTGGTGAGCGCGAGCCCATCCGGCAGGGTGCCGCTGTTAACGCTCCACGTGTAAGGCAGTACTCCGCCGGTCGCAGCCAGGCTGGCGGTGTAGGGGATGCCCACCGTGCCTCCCGGTAAGGAGGCTGGGGTGACCGACACCGCACCCCGGATGTTGATGCTCAGGTTCCTGGTCATGGTGAGGGACTTTGCGTCGGTTACCTGCACGCCGAAGCCGACATTACCAATCGTGGTCGGGGTCCCAGAGATCGTCCCCGAGGTGCTGTTCAAGCTCAAGCCGGCGGGCAAATTGCCGGAAACAATGCTCCACGTGAAAGGTCCCGTTCCGGTTCCATTGCTCACATGCAGCGTGGTGCTGTACGGAACATTGACCGCGCCAGCCGGCAACGTCAATTCAGCTATCACCGGGCCGCCCTGTACAAAGGGCGTATGGCCAGTAGCGCAACCCGCCAGGAACACGCAGAAAATAAGTGCCAACCCCAGTGCTGTAAATGCCTTACATGAGCTCATCGGATCTCCTTGGACCTGCTATTGCGTGCTGCGGCCAACTCCAATCATAGAATCCGACCGGCATTCTACACGCTTGATCGGGACGAACTGGAAAGTGCGGCGTGAGAAACCTGCTTGCGTGCACCACTCTTCGATCAACGCGGTTGCAGCCCCGCCGCGGCGGGCGACGCTTCCATAACAAGAGTTGATGCTATGGTAACTCTGCAAGGCCGATGTGCGCGAGTGGAAAGTTGGGTGAGAGCCGATTAGCCCTACAGCCGAGGGTTCTAGGCAATCGCCGCGTCGATCTTCTCGCTATCGACGCCGAGTTCCGCAAACGCTTTCAGCGCACGCTGCACATCGAACTTTCCATCGCGGGCCAGCCGCGACAGCGCCGCCGCTGCAATCGACTCGGCATTCACTTCGAAGTGCCGCCGCAAGTGCTCGCGGTTATCGCTGCGTCCGAAACCATCCGTGCCCAGCGTTACCAGCCGCCGGCCCAGCCACGGCGACAGCTGGTCGGGCACCACCTTCATGAAGTCGGTGGCGGCGACGATCGGCCCTTCAGATCCCTCAAGGGCCGTCAGGATGTGCGGCCGTTTCTCCGGCTCGGCGGGATGCAGCCGGTTCCAGCGCTCAATGGCCAGGGCGTCGCGCCGCAGTTCGTTGTAACTGGTTACGCTCCAGACGTCGGCCTGCACACCATACTTTTCAGCGAGAATGTTTTGCGCGCGCAGGGCTTCATTCAGGATGGACCCGCTGCCAAACAATTGCAGCGCGGCTTTGCCGCCGGCTGCGGATTTGTATTTGTAGATGCCACGCAGAATTCCTTCCTCACAGCCCTGCGGCATTTCCGGCATCGCATAATCTTCGTTGTACAAAGTGATGTAGTAAAAGCGGTCTTCGAGCTCCTGATACATGCGGCGTATGCCGTCCTGAATGATGACAGCAATCTCGTACACGTAAGCGGGGTCGTAGCTGTGGCAGGTGGGCACAGTACTGGAGAGCACCAGGCTGTGGCCGTCCTGGTGCTGCAAGCCTTCACCGGCAAGCGTTGTTCTTCCCGCCGTGCCGCCCATCATGAATCCCTTGCCGCGGGAATCGGCGAATGCCCAGACCATGTCGCCGATGCGCTGGAACCCGAACATCGAGTAATAGGTGAAGAATGGAATGGTTGGCACTTTGTAGTTCGCGTATGCCGTTCCAGCAGCGGTGAACGAAGCCATGGAACCGGCCTCGGTAATTCCCTCTTCCAGGATCTGCCCGTTCTTCTCTTCCCGGTAATAGAGCAGCATGTCCTGATCGTGCGGCTTATAAAGCTGTCCCTGGCTGGCGTAGATACCCACCTGCCGAATGATGGATTCCATGCCGAAGGTGCGCCCCTCGTCGGGAACAATGGGCACAATCAGCTTGCCGATTTCCTTATCTTTCATGAGTTGCCGCAACATGCTGACGAAGCCCATGGTGGTGGAGACGGCGCGTCCCTTGGATCCGGCCAGCGAGTCGGCGAATTCCGCGAGCGCCGGAGTCTGGAAGCTTGGTGGAGGGACCTCCCGTGTCAGCACGAACCCACCGAGTTCCTTGCGGCGCTGGAGCGCGTAAACGATCTCCGGACTGTCGTCGGGCGGCCGATACAAGCGTCCTTCTCGTGCCGCCTCCTCAGGAATGGGGATGGCAAAGCGCGAGCGGAATGCGGTCAGCGCCTGGTCGGCAAGCTTTTTTTCCTGGTGCGTCGCATTTCGCGCCTCGGACGAACCCAGGCCATAGCCCTTCACGGTGTGCGCCAGAATCACGGTGGGCGCGCACTCATGTTCAACCGCGCGCTTGTAAGCGTTGTAAACCTTCTGCGGATCGTGGCCACCGCGGGTGAGGCGGTGCAACTCCTCGTCGCTCATGTCCGAGACCATCTCCAGCAGCTCAGGATACTTGCCGAAGAATTCACGGCGAATGTAGTCGCCGCCTTTCACCTTGTAGGTCTGGTACTCACCGTCCACAGCTTCGCCCAGGCGCTTTGCCAGCAAGCCAGACTTGTCGCGCGCGAACAGGCGGTCCCAATCGCAGCCCCACATCACCTTGATGACGTTCCAGCCTGCGCCCCGGAAGGCGGCTTCCAATTCCTGGATGATTTTGCCGTTGCCGCGCACCGGACCGTCGAGGCGTTGCAGATTGCAGTTGATGACGAAGATCAAGTTGTCGAGCTTTTCGCGAGAGGCCAGAGTCAGCGAGCCCATCGACTCCGGCTCATCGGTCTCGCCGTCGCCGACGAACGCCCATACCTTGCGCGCGGTCTTGGGGATGAGGTTTCGGTTCTCCAGGTAACGCATAAAGCGCGCCTGATAGATAGAGTTGAGCGGCCCCAGCCCCATCGAAACTGTGGGGAACCTCCAGAAGTCGGGCATCAGCCAGGGATGCGGGTAGGACGACAGAGCCGGAAGTCCACGCAGCTCATGGCGGAAGTTTTCCACGTGCTCCTGGGTGATTCGTCCCAGCAGGTAGGCGCGCGCGTACACGCCCGGTGAGGCATGACCCTGAAAATAAATGAAGTCGCCCGGTTGATCTCCATAGCGGGCGCGAAAGAAGTGATTGAACCCGACCTCGAGCAGCGTCGCCAGCGAGGAATAGGTCGAGATATGACCGCCGATTCCGGGGTCCTTTTTGTTTTGTCGGTGCACCATCGCCATCGCGTTCCAGCGAGTCAAGCTCTTCAGGCGGCGCTCCAGCAGGCGATCGCCGGGATAGGGAACTTCCTCGCTCACCGGAATGGTGTTGACGTAAGGCGTATTTAACTGCACCGGGACCTCGACTCCCGATTCGTGCGCCCGCTCGATCAGCGCCTCCAGAAGTTGGCATCCGCGGGTTGTGCCTTCGTTCTCAACCACCTGATCGAAAGCTTCCAACCATTCCGCGACTTCCTCTTCGGAATCAGCTTGCGGTTGCAACGGAAACTCCAGTACCCGAGTGTTGACTTCCTGCGTTGCCACATTGACCTCTGCAATCTGCGCGCTGGTTGCGGGACGCCAGGCGCTCGACTTCGATGTTGAGAAGACTCGATCTCCGACTATTTACTATTTAAAGATGCGCACAATAGGGAATCGCTTCTTCTTTCAGAACTTTGACGAGGAGCTCTTTGGGCAAGGGAACGAAAACCGCGCAGGGGGAGCACCCGCGCGTACCTTGTACCTCGACGTTTGCTCACAGGCACAACGACAAACGCGCAACTGGAGCGCTGCGCGTTGTTGGCTTCACATTGTTTTGGACTCAAGCAAATTCTCGTCCCCAGAGAATTACGGGTGGGACGAATTGCCGGCCAATCTCGCTGACTGGGTCAGCGTTCAGCACGAAGGACTCAATACACCTTGTTCATCTGCTGCCACACGGCCATGCCGGCGATGAACAATATCAGCAATCCCGACGCCGCGCCCAGGATGCGCACGTACGGGGTCACTCGCTTCATCCGCAGTTGCAGCTCTTCCTGTTCCCTCCGAAGGTTGGCACTGGCATCGTCCAAGAAGAGTTGATCGTCCTCGTGCAAGGTCAGGGTGCTGCGGTAAATCAGGAGCAGGACCAGCGCCGCCGTTAGAACACCCCACACGGTCAGCAACATCATCATCATTGACATTAGCCACCTCGGCTCACAACGGACCGGTCTCTCGTCCAAGGCGGTTACGACGCCCAGCCCGGACGGGTCACTGGTGCACATTATATCTCCGGTTTGGACGGACAACGCAATTATTTACAATTCAGTGACAGGCCTGAGTAGGCTGCCCCAGCGCCCTGCCTGCACGTGACGGCCAGGGATTCAGAGGGCAAAGAATGCTGCTAAGCACAGGGTTTATTAAGGATTTTTCCTGCGAAACAGGAAGAAAAATATGCCTCGGCAAATGACTAATGTCCCGAAAGTGCCATGAAAAGAGTCCTGTCAGTGGTCTTGACTCTGCCAAAAATTGGTGACAATGTCACAGAAATCGAAAACCACTCTCTTTCGGGTGTTGAGCGAAGCACGGTACATGGGCTGCTATCCTTTGCGGTAGCAGCCATTTTTATCTCGCCCGCAAAGGCGCGCAAAAGTGACGGCTCGGATAACTCCTTGCGACGGAGGGCCATTCCGCAGCATCAAAAATAGAGGCATTCTTGCGCCAGCACCGGGCTTGCAGGCAGCTGATCACAAATCTGGCGTAGTTTGCTATAATCCCGCTAGTTTAAGAGGAGAAACGATGGCAACCACAACCACCACACCGAACACCACCACCACCACGCCCACTGTCGAAACGAAGCCGCTCAACCTCACCGCGACGGCGATCGCCAAGGTGAAAGAGATCATGGCGCAACAGAACCCAGTTCCGGCGGGACTGCGCGTGGGAGTGGTCGGAGGCGGATGCTCCGGGTTCTCTTACTCGATGTCGTTCGAGAACGGCGGCGGCATGATGGACAAGACCTTCGACTTCGAAGGACTGAAAGTTTATGTTGACGCAACCTCTCTGATGTATCTGAAGGGTGTGAACGTCGATTACATTGAGACCCTGGAAGGCGCCGGCTTCAAGTTCGACAATCCGAACGTGAAGAGCACTTGCGGCTGCGGATCTTCCTTCAGCGTCTAAGGTCAGCGATTGCTTGCGCGTCGCCAATAAATTTCAAGAGCCCTGTCGTCAGCGACAGGGCTTTAGCTTTGGCGCGGGTATTTTTCGGGCGCTCCCGCGAGGGGTCATTCACGTTTCGCGCCGAAGGAAATGCATAACCGCAACCCTTGCAGCCCACTCGGGTTCCAGACTACGAGCGCGATGGTGCTCTATACCTCGGCAGGGGCGCCCCTATACAATGTATTTTTCCTGTTTGCATCCTCGAAGGAGTAGCAGTTCACGGTCAGGAGTGTGGATGAAGGTTTCCCGCGGAGCCATTTTTTTATTGTTGGCAGCTTTCATACTGTTGATCGAACTGGGCTGTGGCGATCAATACCGTCCGGTCGCCAATCCCATCATCGGTCCTGGCGGCCAGCCGCAGAGCACGCACTTCGCCTATGTGGTGAACTACAACCCTAACGGCGACGGTTCGACCACGAAGATCGATGTTTCCGGGGACACCGTCAGTTGGGTGCAAACCCTGGGCGTCGGTTCCATCTATGAAGCATTGCAGCCCCAATCTACTTCCCTCTTTGTCGCCAACAGCGGCGATGACACGGTGAGCGCTTACGCGGCTTTTACTAACGGAAACGTTACGACCATCGCGCTGCTGCCGGGATCACATCCGGTCTTCCTGACGGCGACCCAAACTACTCAGATGTACGTACTCAACTCGAAGCCAAATTCGGCCTGTCCGAACATTCCTCCCGATCCGATGCTCGGATCCGTCAGCTCCATCTCTACGGTCACGGGATCGGTGACGGTTACGGGGTGCGTGGGAGTGAACCCGGTCAATATGGTCCAGGCGGCCGCCGGCGGGCAAATCTTCGTCCTCAACCAGGGAGACAACACCGTCTCTGTTTTGGATCCGACGACCCTGGCGGTGGTAATGGGGGGAACGTTGACGTCGGCAAACGGGCTTGGGCTTAATCCCGTCTACGCGACTTCCAGTGTCGATGGCAGTTACATCTTCGTCGTGACCCAAGGCGATGGCGTCCATCCCGGTGCGCTCGACATCCTTACGCCGGGCACCCCTCCGACGGTGGCAGCATCGGTTCCGCTTGGGGTTAAGCCGACGTATTCCTACCTCGACCCGCATCTCAACCGGCTCTACGTCACCAATACGGGCGACAACACGGTCAGCGTTTTCGATGCCTCGAATGTCAATGTGGCCAACTCGCCGCCCATCCCGTCGCTGTCTCCGCCGGTTGCCGTGGGTACCGCACCCACAGGAATTGCCGCGCTGCAGGACGGGTCGCGCTTCTACGTGACTAATTCCGGCTCCAATAATGTGTCCGTGGTGAGCGCCACCAGTTTCGCCGTGCTCAAGACAGTTGACGTGGGAGTGAATCCTATATTCGTCGCTGCCGATCCCACCTCCACCAAGGTTTACGTGGCCAACCAGGGCGGCTCTTCCACCAGCGTCATCCAGACCGTCAATGACACGGTTGCGGTGTCGATAGCGGCCCCGGCGCAAGACCCCAACTGTACGGCTTCCTGCGCGCTGCAGCAGCCGACAATGATACTGACGCAGTGACTACGTGAACATGAATTCCCGGGTGCGTAGGTCGCGAATGGTGTCGCGCAGCCGGGCGGCTTGTTCGAACTCGAAGCGCTTGGCGGCCTCGCGCATGTCACTCTCCAGCCTGACAATGTAAGCATCCAATTCTTCCTGTGACCGGAACTCCGGCAGACCTTCCGCCTCGTTGGTCAGGTCGACATAGTCTGCGTTGGCGACGGCCACCAGCGTCATGTCGAGCGGGCGTACGATGCTCTCCGGCGTGATGCCGTGCTCTTCGTTGTAGGCGCGTTGAATGGCGCGCCGGCGGTTGGTCTCGCCCAGCGCTTTCTGCATGGAGTCGGTCATCTTGTCGGCGTAAAGAATGGCGCGGCCGCTCAGGTTGCGCGCGCAACGGCCTATGGTCTGGATCAACGATCCTGCCGAACGAAGGAAGCCTTCCTTGTCGGCATCGAGAATCGCCACCAGCGAGACCTCCGGCAGGTCGAGACCTTCGCGCAGCAAGTTGATGCCGATGAGCACATCGAACTCGCCCTTGCGCAGATCCCGCAGAATCTTGATGCGCTCCAGCGTCTCAATCTCTGAGTGCATGTAACGGCAGCGGACGCCGACCTCGCTGTAGTACTCGGCCAGGTCCTCAGACATGCGCTTGGTGAGCGTGGTGACCAGCACGCGCTCATTCTTCTCCGCGCGGCGGCGAATCTCGTGCAGCAGGTCGTCAATCTGTCCCTTCACCGGACGCACTTCCACCTCGGGATCGACGAGGCCGGTGGGGCGGATGATCTGCTCCACCACCACGCCCGCCGCCTTGGCCAGCTCGTAAGGGCCGGGCGTCGCGGAAACGTACACCGCCTGGTTTACGCGGTGCTCGAATTCCTCAAAGGTAAGTGGACGATTGTCGAGCGCGCTGGGCAGCCGGAATCCGTACTCGATCAGGTTTTGTTTGCGCGAGCGATCGCCGTGCCACATGCCGTGCACCTGCGGAATCGTCTGGTGCGATTCGTCAACGAACAGCAGGTAGTCGCGCGGCACATAATCCAGCAGGGTCGGCGGCGGCTCGCCCGGCAGGCGGCCGGTGAAGTGGCGCGAATAGTTCTCGATGCCGTGGCAGTAGCCCATTTCCTTGATCATCTCGAGATCGAAGCGGGTGCGCTGATGAATGCGTTGCGCCTCGACGATCCGTCCCTGCTTCTCCAGTTCCGCTTCCCACCACGCCAGTTCTTCCAGAATGGTTTGCACGGCCGCCAGCTTGCGCTCCGGCTTCATCACGTAGTGGGTCTTGGGATACACCGGCAGGCGCGCGTACTTCTGCTTCACCGTCCCGAATAGCGGATCAATCTGGGCCAGCGATTCCACTTCATCGCCCCATAACTCGATGCGATAGGCGTTGTCCTCGTAGGTAGGGAAAATTTCAATGATGTCGCCGCGCACCCGGAAGGTCCCGCGGCGGAAATCGCCCTCGGTGCGCTCGTAGAGAATTTCCACCAGCTTGCGGACAATGTCGTCGCGCTTGATCTTCTGTCCCTTTTCCAGGAACAGCAGCATGCCGTAATAGGCTTCCGGCGATCCCAAACCGTAGATGCAGCTTACCGACGCGACGATGATGCAGTCGCGCCGCTCGAACAGCGACTTGGTGGCCGCCAGCCGCAGCTTGTCGAGCTCGTCATTGACGGTGGCTTCCTTCTCGATGTAAATGTCGCCGGCGGGAATGTAGGCTTCCGGCTGGTAATAGTCGTAATACGAGACAAAGTACTCGACCGCATTGTGCGGGAAGAACGACTTGAACTCGTGGTAGAGCTGCGCCGCCAGGGTCTTGTTGTGCGCCATGATCAACGCGGGGCGATTCAACTGCTCGATGATCTTGGCCATGGTGAAGGTCTTGCCCGAGCCGGTGACCCCAAGCAGCACCTGGTGTTTGTCACCATCGACGAGGCCGCGCGTCAGGGACTGGATCGCGTTGCCCTGGTCGCCTTGCGGCTGGTACGAACTGACTAACCTGAACTCCATAATTAGGCCTGTTCCACCCCAAGCGAAATCGTTCCCCGGGCCCACAGAATGCAATTTCGTCGAGTGGGTATCTCTTTATTATACGACGGGGAAAGAAGGGGGGTCTGGTGTAGGGGGGAGCGTGGCGCCGCTCCGCGGCTCACCTTTTTTCTCACTTGACCGCGGGCTTACGTCCGCGGCTAACACAAATGTCGCCGATGAGCGGCTGATTAGAGGTGATCGCTGAGGACAGGGGCTAAAGCCCACATAGTTATACCGATCTTACGGCACGGCTGAAGCCGTGCCCTGACACAAAACGATTTTTTGAAACACGCTCTAGCCTGGATTATTCATGAACGTAAGGTGTCATCCTGAGCGGAGCGCCCGCAAAGACTTTCCGACCCGCTTCTTTTGCGGGTCGGGCGGGTGCGAAGTCGAAGGACCCCTATAGCTGCGAGAAATCACAATGTGCCCGCTTGGCGCCGCAACAATTTTGAGATTGCTGGCAGCCAAAGGGGTTCTTCGACCTCGCTGCGCTCGTCGCTCAGAATGACACCCAAAAAACTACGTGCGCTCATGAATAATCCAGGCTAGTGATTTATCCTGTTAATACGAGCCAAAATGTACAAAGCAAGTGCTCGCATTTCTACAAAATATTCATATTCTGTTTCATAGAAGGGCATCATGAAAATTCTGGTAATCGGTGCAGGCATGATGGGTTGGGCTGCGGCGTTTGACATGGCCCGGACCCCTCGCGTCAAGGCAATCACACTCGCGGATTCCAACTCACAGCGCCTGGAAGAGGCGGTCGCCCGGATCAACAAGCTCACCGGCAATCACAAGGTCACGTCCGTCCAGGTTGACGCCGCCGACACTCAGGCGGTGCTCAAGATCATGCGCGGTCACGACGGCGTGCTCTCCGCCGTGCCGTACTTCTTCAACCTGGAATTGGCCAAGGCGGCGATTGAAGCCGGGTGTCACTTCGCCGATCTCGGCGGCAACAACACGGTGGTGAAAAAGGAATTTGCGCTGCACGAGCAAGCGCAGGTTGCGGGCGTAGCGATTGCTCCGGATTGCGGTCTCTCGCCGGGCATGGCGTCCATTCTGGGAGGCGAATTGCTGCGCCGCATCGGCGGCAAGGCCGACGCGCTGAAGATTTATGTTGGCGGTCTGCCGCAAAAGCCGCTCCCGCCATTTAATTACCAACTCGTCTTCTCAGTCGAAGGGCTGATCAATGAGTACAGCGAGCCTGCCAAGATCCTGCGCGACGGAAAGCTGCTCACGGTCGAGCCGCTGACCGAAGTCGAACCTTTCCAGATGGACGGCTTTCCTGAGTTGGAGGCGTTCCACACGTCGGGTGGTACATCTACTTTGCCGGAATCTTTCCAGGGCCAGGTTGGGGAGTGCTTCGAGAAGACGCTGCGCTATCCGGGACACGTGCGCATGCTGCGCTCGCTTTACGATCTGGGCTTGTTTTCGAGCGTGAAACGGGCGATGAACGGGACCCAAGTGGCGCCGCGTCAGATGATGTCGCGCTTGTTCGAGGAGAAATTTACCAGCGAAGAGCCAGAGGTCACCCTGCTGCGCGTCGAAGCTCACCACGATGACCTCGTCGCGTCCTTCAGCATGGTGGATTACACCGACCCGGTGACTGGCCTGACTTCGATGATGCGAACTACGGCGTGGCCGGCCTCGATCGTGCTGCAGATGCTGATTGGCGGCGAGATTTCCAAGCGCGGAGCTGTGCGCCAGGAGGTCAACATTCCGGCGCAGCTCTTCCTCAATGAAATGGCTTTGCGCGAGGTGTTGATTGGCTACCGTATCGAATCCGTTGGGGAACTCCGCGAGGAAGTGCTGGCCGCGGCACAGGAGAGCTGATTGAACTTCGCAAATCGTTTGCAACCGCTGGGGCTGCTGGTCCTGCGACTGGCGCTGGGCACAGTCATGATCGCGCACGGCTATCAGAAGGTTTTTGGGGGCATGCCTCAGTTCATGGGGACGCTGTCGCACATGGGAATTCCTCCGTGGATGGGATACCTGACGGCGGCGGTGGAGTTTGGCGGCGGCATCATGCTGGTGGTTGGATTTCTAACGCGGATAGCGGCCATTGCCATTTTCTTCGACATGGCGGTAGCTATCGCCAAGGTGCATCTGCCTCACGGGCTGTTCTCCAAAAACGGGGGCTTTGAATTCCCCATGGTGTGCGCGGCGATCGCATTTTCGTTGATCTGGAGCGGCGGCGGACCGATTGCCATGGATTGGCTGTGGGGGACTAAAGGCGGACGGTGACGTTTGTCATCCTGAGCGACGAGTCCGGGCGCCGTAGCGACCGGACGAGGAGTCGAAGGACCCCTATAGCTGCGAGAAATCATAGTGTGGCCGCGTGGCGCAGCAGCAAGTTTGAGATTGCTGGCAATCATATGGGTCCCTCGACTCCTCGCTGCAACACCCCAGCAAGCACAAACCCAGTGCTTGCTGGGGACCCCGTTTGCGCTCGTCGCTCAGGATGACACCCAAAAAACTACGTGGCTCATGAATAACCCAGGTAAAGCGCCGCTCTGCCCTCAATACCCCGCCAGCTCCAACATGGCCTGGTACAGATGTTTGGCCTGCGGCAGAATTTCATCCTCCAGAATGGGCTGGTAGGCGACGAACGTGTCCTTGGCCGCTACGCGCTTCACCGGGGCATCGAGCTTGTCGAAGAGTTGGTCGGCGATGCGGGCGGCGATCTCCGCGCCGTAGCCCCAGCTCAGCATGTCCTCGTACGCGACGAGCACGCGGCTGGTCTTGGTAACGGATGTTGCAATCGTCTCCCAGTCGTAGGGGCTGAGAGTGCGCAGGTCAATCAGTTCCACGCTGACGCCGTTCTCGCGTTCAATGCGTTGCGCCGCTTGCAGGGCGCGCGGAACCACGGCCCCGTAGGTCACCACCGTCAGGTCATGACCGGGGCGAACGATCTTCGCCTTGCCGAACGGAACCATGTAATCCGGGCCCGGATAGGGCGCGCGCCCAAAGGTTTCGCGATACAGGCGTTTGTGCTCCAGGAACAGCACCGGATCGTCGCAACGAATGGCGGTACGCAGCAATCCGTTGGCGTCGAGCGCATTCGACGGGAAGACCACGCGCATGCCCGGCGTGTGGGTGAAAATGCTTTCGCCACTTTGCGAGTGATAGATGGATCCGCCGGTAAGATAGCCGCCGATGGCGACCCGCACCACCGCCGGCGACGAGAAGGCGTTGTTGGAGCGCCAACGAATCAGCGGCAGTTCATTGCGAAGCTGATGCATGGCGGGCCAGATGTAGTCGAAGAACTGGATCTCCACCACCGGCTTCAGGCCACGGGTCGCCATGCCCACGGCGCGGCCCACGATGTTGGCCTCCGCCAGCGGCGAGTTGAAGACCCGGTCGCTGCCGAACTCGGCTTGCAGTCCTCCGGTCAGCTTGAAGACGCCGCCCTTGCCTTTCACCTGCTTGTCTTTGAGATATTCCTCGCGACTGCAGTCGGCCACGTCTTCGCCAAACATCACGATGCGCGGATCGCGCTTCATCTCGTCGCGAAGACAAGCGTTGATAAGATCGGCCATCGTCCTCTCGGGAGCAGCGAGCGCACCCTTTTCTGCGGGCTGGGGATGGACCGCCTCGGTTTGAAACGCCGCCGAGGTGGGATCGAGATCGGGCGAGTACACGAACTGTTTGTAGGAATCGGGCGCGGGCAGGGCCGCAGCGACGGCCCGATCTGCTGCTTCCTGGACCTCCGCTTCCGTGTCCTTCTCGAGATTGTCGATGCTCCGCTCGTCGAGAATGCCTTCGCGTATCAGGAAAAGCTGAAAGCGAGTGATGGGATCGCGCTCCACTTCCAGCTTGCGTTCGGATTCCGGCCGGTAGAGTTTTTCGTCGTCCGACAGAGAATGCGAGTAGGGACGAATCACGTGGCCGTGAACGAACGCCGGACCGTGGCCGGCGCGAATGTAATCGACGGCGGTCTTGAGCGCGGTATAGCTCACCAGCGGGTCGGTGCCGTCGAATTCGGCAAAGTGGAAGTTGGGAAATCCCTTGACCAGCTTGCTGATGTTGCCGCCGGCCGTGCCCACTTCAACCGGTACGGAGATGGCGTATTCGTTGTCTTCGATGAGATACAGCAGCGGCAGCTTCAGGTTCGACGCGGTGTTCAACGACTCCCAGAACTCGCCTTCGCTGGTGGTGCCATCGCCCCCGGAGACGTAAACCACTTCATCGCCGTGGAACTGCACGTCCTTGAACTGACGGTAATCGCCGCTGGCTTTTTCCGCGGCTTGGGGATATCGGTTGAAGTACCGTCCTGCTTCGGCGCAGCCCACGGCTTGCAGAAACTGCGTTCCGGTCGGCGACGACTGGGTCACGATGTTCAGCTTCTTGTGTCCCCAGTGCGAGGGCATCTGCCGTCCGCCGGAGTTGGGATCGTCGGCCGCGCCCACGGCTTCCAGCAATTGCTCGTAGGGCGACATACCCAGAGTGAGGCAGAGCGCGCGATCGCGATAGTAGGGATAGAACCAGTCGTAGCCCGGGCGTAGCACCATTCCGGCGGCCACCAGCAGCGCTTCGTGCCCGGCGCCCGAGATCTGGAAGAAGATCTTTTGCTGGCGCTTGAGCAGGATCTCGCGATCGTCGATGCGGCGCGACAGGTACATCAGCCGGTAGATGTCGATCAGTTGCTGACGGGTGAGCCCTTCATACTTGTTGCTGGGAGCAGGTTTAGGCTCTACTTTTGTGGTGGCCATCCCTTACCTCAGGTGTGAGATGCGAACCCCAGTCACGGCGACGAACGTCTGATCATTGTAAATGGTCTGCCGGGTTTCTTGAATTGGCATTACCGAGGGGGCAAAAGAATGTTGCATGGCTATACTGGAAAAGAATGATTCGCACGTTTCGCCCGCTTCCGGTCAAGAAAATCAAGCTCATCATCTTTGATCTGGATGGCACCCTGATCGATTCCGAGGTCGACCTGGCCGGTGCGGTCAATGCCATGTTGCGTCACTACGGCCGCAAGGAACTGCCCCTCGAGGTGATTGGCACCTACATCGGCGATGGCGCGCCCATGTTGATTCGCCGCGCGCTTGGCGATCCTGCCGATCGTGAGTTCCTGCAGGAAGCGCTCAACTATTTTCTGCTCTATTACCGCGAACACAAGCTTGATAACACGCGCGTCTATGACGGGATCGGCGAGGCGCTACAGCAGGCAGGGCAGGCCGATGGAATGCCGCGCAAGTTGGCGGTGCTTACCAATAAGCCCGTGCGAGTGTCGCGCGACATTCTGGCCGGGTTGGGACTGGCCGATTTCTTCACCCAGGTTTACGGCGGCAACAGTTTCGAGACCAAGAAGCCCGATCCCCTGGGCGCCAATATTCTGATGCGCGAAGCGGGCGCGGCCCCCAGCGAAACGGTGATGGTTGGTGACTCCGGAGTGGACGTGCTGACGGCCCGCAATGCAGGGTTGTGGAGCGTCGGAGTGACCTACGGATTTGCGCCGCAGACCTTGCAGCAGGTCCCTCCCGATGTGCTGGTCGACACGCCGGCCGAGTTAGCCCGCGCGTTGACCGTGAGCGAGACATGACCTCACGTGAGGGCGATTCCCGTTTCGAAACTCGCATCGCTCTTCCGTTTCCCATCCTCTCGCCGCTCATTTATACTCGCCTGTTTCACGGTATGCGCGCAAAGCATTCCGTGGAGCGATAGGAGCCCTGGTGAAGATCCTGGTCTGCATGAAGCAGGTTCCGCAGAAAGACGCGCCGCTCAAGCTGAATGAGGGCGGCACGTGGATTCGCGAAGATGTTTCCTACGAAGTGAACGAGCCCGACGCCTACGCTCTGGAAGAGGCGCTGCGGCAGAGGGAGAAGCATGGCGGCGAGGTAGTCGTGATCACCAGCGGTCCGCCCCGCGCGCAGCAGGTGTTGCGCGAGGCGCTGGCCAAGGGCGCCGACCGCGCCATTCACCTCGAAGGCGACGGCTTCGTTACCCTGGACGCGTTCAATACTGCGAAGGCCTTCGCGGCGGCCATCAAGGACGAAAGCTTCGATCTCATCTTTACCGGCTTGCAGTCCGACGACTTTGGTTTTGCCCAGACGGGCGTCATTCTGGCCGAGCTGCTGGGCTGGCCGCACGCCACCATCATCATGCAAATCGAAAAGAGCGATGGCGGCATTCGGGTGAAACGCGAACTGGAGGCAGGCTTCTTCCAGTTTGTCGATATGCCGCTGCCTGCACTCTTGACGATCCAGTCGGGCATCAACAAATTGCGTTACGCGACCTTGATCGGCATTAAGCAGGCGAAGAACAAGCCGCTGAAGAAAGTAAGTTTCGACGAAGTCAAGCCGGCCCTCAGCGAAAACCTACAGAAGATCGAGAAGCTTTACATCCCGCAGAAGACCAAGAAGACTGAGGTGCTGGAAGGTCCTCCGGGAGAGATTGCCAAGAAGTTGGTGGATAAGCTGCGCAACGAATTGCGCGTGATCTAAATGTTATTCGAGCGGCCACTATGCCGTCATCAGAAGAAAAACGTGAAACCGGCTCAGCCCTAATGATTATCGGCTGGGTACTGGTGCTGTTTGCATTTCTGGTCATGTTCTTTCAACCGGCGGCACGCAAGCTGGGAGAAACGCGGTTTGAGATCATCGCGGGCGTACTGGTCGCAGTGGGTTTGTTGTTGAACATCGTCGGCACTCGCATACGAAGGCGCAATCGCTGAGTCGGCGGCTCAGGCGACTGGGCGAAACCGAAGTACCCCAGGGGCTGAAGGGGGTGTGGTGTCGTCCCTGAAGGGACTCGTTAATTTTTCCACTTTTACCCCGGGCTTACGCCCTGGGCTAACATCAATTCCGCCCCTGCGGGGCTGGATTTTGCACAGTCGATAAGATCGGATCGAAATGGCAGATACCATCCTGGTTGTAGTAGAGCAACGAGAAGGCAAATTGAATCGTGTTTCCTGGGAGACCATCACCGGCGCGCAGGCGATCGCCGCTGAAACCGGTTGGACGCTGGAAGCAGCCGTGGCGGGCAGCGGTGTGGGCGACATCGCCAAAGAAATTGCCGCGAAAAGAGTGTCGAAGGTGTACGACCTCGAGTCGGCCAAGCTGGAGCCATACACCCCCGATGGCTTTGTGGCCGCGCTGAAACCGTTCATCGAGCAGAAGCAACCCAAGCTGGTGCTGATGCCGCACACCTACCAGGTGCGCGACTTCGCTCCCAAGCTGGCGGCCGGGCTGAATCGTGCGCTCATTAGCGATGCCGTCGGCTACAAGTACGAGGGCGGCAACCTGCGATTCACTCGCCAGATGTTCCAAGGAAAGTTCGCGGCGGACGTCGGCTTCGTCGGAGGCCCTCCATATTTCGCGACCTTCCAGAACGGTGCATTTCGTGGCGACCAAGTCGTACAAGGCGACGCGGCGGCGGTGGAAACCGTCAATCTCGACGTGGCCGACGGCGTAGTGCGCAATAAACCCGAGGCCCCGTTCAAAGAGGCGAAACAGGCAGTCGACCTAACGCAAGCGGAGGTCATTGTCGCTGTCGGCCGTGGTATCAAGGAGCAGAAGAACATCGAAATGGCCAAGCAGTTGGCGGAGGCGCTGGGTGGCGAGATCGCAGCGTCACGGCCGATTTGCGATTCCGGCTGGCTGCCGATGGACCGCCAGGTCGGATCTTCGGGACAGACGGTTGCGCCCAAGCTGTATCTCGCGCTGGGAATCAGCGGGGCGATTCAGCACGTGGTGGGGATGAAAGGAGCGCGCACCATCATTGCAGTCAACAAAGACGCAGAAGCGCCGATCTTTGAGATTGCCGATGTCGCCGTGGTCGGCAATCTGTTCGACATAATTCCTCCCCTGATTGAGGAAGTGAAAAAAGCGAAAGGCGCCTAGCAGCAACACTCACACACGCAGCAGGATATCGACACTTATATGGGGCGCATGAACTTGCGCCTTCTTTTTGCGTAACACTACTTGCAGGTTGGGGGTTATCGCCTCCTGATACCCGCATGCCAAGCGGTACCAGTATCATGTTTGTGCTACTGGCTACGGCATAGAATGGTACTGTCTCTTCCTTGGGAAGGCTAAATGATCGTTTTTCGTAAACCACTAGCGGGTGTCGAACGCCCATCAATGGAAGCCGATGTCGTCATCGTGGGCGGAGGTCCCGCAGGCATGGCTTGCGCTCTGCGGCTGTCGCAGCTCATTGACAAGCACAATGCCGACCATCCCGACGCGCCGCTGACAAAAGAGAATATCTACGTCCTGGAGAAGGCGAGGGAGGTTGGAGCGCATTGTCTGTCGGGCGCACTGCTCGACCCGCGTTCCATGCACGAACTGCTGCCTGGCTTCGAAAAGGAAGCGCCACTGGATGCCGCGGTGGTGAAAGAGGCGGTCTATTTCCTGACCCGCACGGGTAAGCTTAAGTTCCCCATCACGCCTCCGGCCATGCGCGATCATGGAAACTACGTTATCTCCATCAACAAGTTCGTGAAGTGGCTGGGCAGCAAAGTAGAAGAGGCGGGGATTACGATCTTTACCGGGTTTGCTGGTTCCGAGCTCCTTTTCGAAAGGGGACGTGCGGTGGGGGTGCGAACCGACGATAAAGGCGTGGACAAGAACGGCGAGCGGAAGTCCAACTTCGAGCCTGGCTACGATTTGAAAGCCAAGGTTGTGATTCTCGCCGAAGGCACGCGCGGCTCGTTGACCAAGCAACTTATCGGACGCTTCCAGCTCGATAACGAACGCAATCCGCAAACCTACGGCGTCGGAGTGAAGGAGCTTTGGGAGCTGCCCGCGGGGCGCGTCGCTCCGGGTGAAGTGATTTACACCATGGGCTACCCGCTTACCTTCCACGAATACGGGGGCGCATGGATTTATGGCGCGAAAGACAACCTCGTCTCGCTCGGTTTTGTAACGGGACTTGACTACAGTGACCCGCGTCTTGATCCTCATCGCGTACTGCAGGAATTCAAGAAACATCCGTTCATCGCCAAGTTGCTGGAGGGTGGCAAGATGGTGCGCTATGGCGCCAAGTCGCTGCCCTATGGCGGCTGGTGGTGCATTCCGCCGCTGGCCGGCGATGGCTGGATGGTCCTGGGCGACTCTGCCGGCTTCTTGAATTCACAGCGGTTGAAAGGGATTCATCTCGCTATCAAGAGCGGCATGCTGGCTGCCGAGACTGCCTTCGATGCCATGGTGAAGAACGATTTCTCGCTCGAAATGTTGGCAACCTTCCAGGACCGCGTCGAGAAGAGCTGGATCAAGACGGAACTTTGGCCGGTGCGCAACTTTCACCAGGGTTTCGAGAGCGGGCTCGTTTCGGGCATGTTCAACGCGGGCATTCAGCAGTTCACGGGCGGCCGCGGGCTGCACGCGCACTATACCAACAAGGCGGGGCATCGGCGCATGGAACAGTTGAAGCGCCTTCCTGCGGACGGCGGGCCGGAGGCGGGTATCATCGGCCCCGCCAAGGGCGACGGCAAGCTCACCTTCGACAAGCTGACCGACGTGTATTACTCCGGCACCAAGCACGAAGAGGACCAGCCGGCTCACCTGGTGATTCACGACACCAACATCTGCAACGAGCGTTGCGTAACAGAGTACGGCAACCCGTGCAAGAATTTCTGTCCGGCCAACGTTTATGAGATGGTCGAAGCGGCGGACACGCCCAGCGGATTGCAAATCCATCTGAACGCCTCCAACTGCGTGCACTGTAAGACCTGCGACATCATGGACCCGTACGAGATCATCACCTGGGTGCCGCCAGAAGGCGGCGGCGGCCCGAACTACGAAGGGATGTGAGAGAGGCCGCTGTTCGCCATTCGCTATTCGCTGATGCTTAGGAAATACCTTTGCCAATAAGCATTTTCCTTTTCTGAGTGCAGCTTTCCGCCGTCTGTCTCATCTATAATCGCTGGTACTGTTTCCGACCTCCGTGGCCTAACGGCATTCCTAGGGCTGCGGCGGCGGTGTTCCGCGGGTTTGCGGAACCGAGGGTGTGGCGGGAAACGGCCATGCCTCCCGTGCTTGGAAAGGAAACGATC
>ODAK010000534.1_pt1 | contig 43644 bp, 40 predicted proteins | sample 1539591 | NCBI WGS metagenome assembly ODAK01 (sample SAMEA3539303, study PRJEB22396) | soil metagenome | biome: tundra; feature: field; material: soil | place: USA | collected 2010-05 | depth 0.15 m
CCGGCCTTTCGACCGAGCCTCTCGACCGGTTCGACAGTCCGTCTAAAGCAGCCGGGGCTTTGCGTCTCACCGTGCGGGAGCGCGAAATTCTGCAGTTGATCGCGGAAGGGAAGGCCAGCAAGGAGATCGCTTTCCTGCTCGCAATCTCGGCGAGCACGGTCGCCTTCCATAGGGAAAACATCAAGAGAAAGCTGGGCCTTCGCACGACAGCCGAACTCACGAAACATGCGATTGAAAGCGGCTTGATTTAGTTAGTGCAACGGGTACACGCGGCTTCAGCCACGTTCACGTACCGGCAACAGGCGCGACTGAAGCCGCGTGTACCGCTTCTTTAGTACGTCAGAGGCGGCACCCTAGTAGTTTATATAGTTCTAGTACCCTTGCCCGGATTGATAAATTGTGACTTCCCGGGTCACCACGCGGAGCCCGTAAGAGCATCGCGATTGTGTCCCCTGAGGGCACAGACTCCGTCAACGCACGGGCCGGACGGCCAGGCAGGCCGAGAGAACGCAGTCGCAAGGAGTCATCATGTCGCAGGTACTCGTTCAAAAAACCAGGGATTCCGAAAGCACAGCAAAGCCCCTGCTCGAAGAAATGAAGTCGATAGCCGATTCGATTCGGCAGCGCGCCTTCAGCCTCTTCCAGAACCGCAACGAACATTATTATGGGTCTGATCTGGAAGACTGGCTGCAGGCTGAGCGTGATGTTGTGTTCGCGCCGGCCTCTGAGTTGACCGGCGACGAGAAGAAATTCGTCGCGCGCATCGCTCTGCCTGGCTTTGATCCCAGGGATGTTCATGTCTCAGCGATCCCCGGTGGTGTCATCGTGCAGGCGGCGAGCAGCCACAACCACCACGGCAACGACGACGGAGTCCGCTTCTGTGAGTTTTCTGACAAACAAGTCTACCGGCGCCTTGATTGGCCCGAGCAGGTCAACGTGGACAAAGTGACAGCATCACTCGACAAAGGAATTCTCGAAATCAACGCCCCGAAACAAGCGGCGAGTACCGCACCGGCAACAGTCTCGGCAGTTGCGTGATGCACCGATGATGAGGAGGCAGACCTGATGAGCACTGCGACGATGGGATCGACATTAAACGAGCTTGTAGCGGAAGTCTCGGCAGTCAGCCTGGAGAAACTGGAGCTGATTCTGGTTGCAGATGACCATGTAACCGGCCTGGAACTCTTGCGCGTGGTACTTGAGGACTCGGGCTACATGGTCTGTGGAGTCACCGACGGCGCCACGGCCGTTCGTTACGCCAGGCTGATAGTGCCGAATCTCATCATCGTCGACCTGGATATGCCCGGGCTCGACGGCTTTGGTGTCCTGCGGCAACTGAGAAGCGAGCCTCGTCTTGACGCAACGCCGGTCGCGGCGCTCAGCGCATACTCCATGGATGAAAACCTCCCGCGGGCACTCGCGGCCGGATTTGCTGCCTATTTCCCCAAACCGATAAGCCTGCAAAAGCTGCGCACCGGGGTCGCGCAATTGTTAAAGACCAGAGCTGCGGCCTTAAGCCAGGTACGCGGCACTGGCGTGAGGGACAAGCAAATCCCTGCACCCCCGCCACAAGACATTCTGACTGAGTGCTGCGCAACTGGGCACGCCACTTCAGCCGCGTCTGTTGGCGGCTCGTAAACGCGACTGAAGTCTCGTGTACCCATAGCGGCAGCGGCTCGAGCGCTTTCGCCCACACCTGCGCCATTTGCAGCACCATTTTCCTGACATTTTCCTTTGTGGCGACAAAGCAAACACTTATCGCGACGTGATCCTGGTGCTCATTGTGCGAACAGGAAAGCCTGGAGAACTTTATGCCTGCTAAACGACTACCGGCTAAAGCCGGTAGGATGGGTCGCCACGCTATTCGCGAAAGCCGGTGTCGAGAAAGTCTCGACACGGCACGTTGAGAACGTGCGCCACGTGAATTCCCAGGCAAAGGTGAAACCTGAAAGCTGACCGTCTGAAAGACGGTGGGATTAGACCCGGCGATAGATACTAAAGAACTACACTTCGGTGCGGATGCGCGAGAGACCCTGCTGCGTGGCACCGCGGTCTCGGTGGCGAGTACGTTATTGCTCACCGAAGCAACGATGACGGATATCCCGGAGAAGCACGCGTCGCACGCGGAGCGCTCGGCCGGAGGAGAAATGGATTGAGCTGCTATGAAACCAGTCCTTGTAATTTACGCGACACGCGAGGGGCACACCAGGCATATCGCTGAAGATGTGGGCGCGACGCTGGGCGCGCACCAGCATTTATGCGAGGTAATCGATGCAGCACGCATCCCTCATCGATTCTTGCTGGAAAAATACTCTGCCGCGATCGTCAGCGCTTCCCTCCATCTGGGGAAACACGAAACCGAAATGCTGAAGTTCGTGCAGCAGCATCTGGCGGAATTACAGCAAATCCCCACTTTATTCCTGTCCGTCAGCCTTTCTGAAGTAACTGTCGAAGACTCGAGCGCTTCGCCAGAGAAGCGTGCGGAGGCTCAGGCCAATGTCAAACGAACAATTGATGATTTCCTGGCAGAGACCGGCTGGCAACCCTCTCACATCGCGGCGGTCGCCGGAGCGCTGATGTACAGCAGGTACAACTTCGCGATCCGGTTCGTCATGCGGCTCATCGCAAGAAAGACAGGGGCGCCTGTCGATACCTCGCGAGACTACGAATTCACTGATTGGAGCAAGCTTCACGAGTTGGTCGAGGAGTTCGCCCGGAACATCCCGAGCCACGAGGAGGAGGTATGCCTGACACCAAAAAGATCGTGATTATCGGCGGCGGAATCGCGGGACTCTGCGCTGCTGTCTACGCACAGAAGAGTGGTTATCAAACGGAAATCTGCGAAATGAACGAGACCGCAGGGGGGCTTGCCACCAGTTGGCGCAGGGGCGATTACGTTTTTGAAACCTGTCTCCACTGGCTGCTCGGCTCGAATCCCAACTCGGCCATGTATTCGCAGTGGCGGGAGGTTTTCGATATCGGAAGGCTGACGTTCGTGCATCCGAAGGAATACGCGAGTCTCGAGACGGAAAAGGGCGAACGTCTCAGCATCTACACGAATCCCGACCGGATGGAAACGGAACTTCTGAAGCGGGCTCCCGAAGACGCCGCTGAAATCCATCATCTGGCGTCGGCCGTTCGGAACTTCGCGAAGATTACCTTGCCTGACCCGGCCGAGCCATGGCCTCACAAGTGGTTGTCTTTCCTGCGCATGCTGCCCAACCTGCCGATGCTGAATTGGTGGTCAAGGCGGACAATCGAAGAGTATGGCGACCGCTTCAGGAACCCGCTCCTGCGAGCTTTTTTCAAGAGCGGCGAATCAGCGCAGCTGTCCGCGATCGGCCTTGTTTTTTCTTTAGCGTGGATGAGCGACCATAACGGAGGTTATCCGATTGGCGGTTCACAGGCCGTCATCCGGTTGATCGTGGCGAATTTCCTCGCCCATGGAGGCCGTATCCAGTTTGGCGCAAAGGTCAATGAGATCTTCGTCGAGGACGGCGCTGCCACGGGCGTCCGCATCGCAGGCGGCGAGATTATCGCGGCGGACCGGGTCATCTCGGCCGCCGACGGGTACACCACGATCTACAAACTGCTGGGCTCAAAGTACAAGGACAAACTCACAGACCGGACCTATCGCAGTCTGAAACCGTTTTGTTCTTATTTGCAGGTCTCGCTCGGCGTGGCACGCAATCTTTCAGAACAGCCCGGATTCCTGACGTTGATGCTCGACGCCCCGCTGACAGTGGACCCGGGCACGCAGGTTTCGCGGCTTGCCTTTCGCTTTTTCCACTTCGACCCGACATTTGCGCCGCCCGGAAAGACTGCAGTCACCTGTTTTCTTCCGACGCGGAATTTCGATTTCCGGGTCAAGCTGCAGCAAAACGATCCGGCGGAATATCAGGCGCAAAAAGATCGAATCGCAGACGCGGCCATCGCGAATCTGGAAAAAATTGTGCCCGATGTTCGCCAGGCTATCGAGGTGATCGACGTATCCACGCCAGCCACAGTCATCCGCCACACGGGCAACTGGAAAGGCAGCATGGAGGGATGGCTCCTGACGCCCGGTTCGGGATACAGACCGTTGCGAATGACCCTTCCGGGTTTACGACATTTCATGATGGTCGGCCAGTGGGTCATGCCGGGTGGCGGACTTCCATCGGGGTTGATGACAGCCCGCTCCGCCATTCAACAGATTTGTAAGGAGGACCGCGTGCCCTTCATGGCTCCGCACACCGCCACTGCGGAACCGCTTCACAAAATGGCGTGACCTGGCCCGCGGCGCACCCATTCGTTACCTGCTTTCACGTAGCCTCGCTTAACGGCGGCCCAGGCGACGCGATGTGCGATCTCCTCACGACGTGGATCGGCGGCATATTCCTGCCACGCGTGGTTGAACGCTTCCCGGAAGATATCCGGAGCGTGCTCGGGAAGGTGTTGCCGCACCGGCATTGGCAGATCGTTGGATGAATACCTGGAGGAGCAGTGTCGCAACAACGAAGAACAGCGTCATGAGGTGGCGGTTGAAACCGCTGACGAGCTCAGCGATTCGCCTGCTGCGTTCGACGGTATGATGCCGATCTGGTCCTGACGGCGCGAGGAGTCGAACGCGGCGAAACAGGTCTTCGCAGCCACACGTATGCAATTGTTCGCGACGCAGCGTGCCCCGTGCTGAGCATCTGAAGCGTAAAGTAAAGCGACCGGGTGCCCGTATCATTCCTGATCGCGGATAAATCCCTTTTCGATTAATTTCGCGAGGACGCGCCGGGCTGCGTCTTCGGGTGTAGCGCTATTGCCACTCACCTCGATTTCGGGCTCTATCGGTGGCTCGTATGGCAACTGGAGACCGGGCACGGAATGTGCTTCACCCTCACGCGCGCTGCGGTAAATGCCCTTCGGATCCCTCGCCACGCAGACATTGAGGGGCGAATTTACATAAACTTCCATGAAATGCGGGATCGTCCGGCGGGCCTCCTCACGCCACGCCCTGCGGTTCGCGGTTGCGTCAAAGATGACCGGCACGCCGTGCCGGACCAGGAGAGCGCCGACGTATCCCAACTGCCGGTAAAATGTCTCTCTTTCCTTGTCATCATAGTGGGGATCGGGCGTAAACACCTTTCTTAGTTCGTCGGATTCCAGTACGGCTGCATCGATTCCGCGTTCGGCGAGAAGGGTTTCAAGTGCCCTCGTGAGCGTGGATTTCCCGGAGGCGGGCAAGCCGGAAATCCAGACTGCGAAGGCCTCGTCTCGTTTGCTGGAGCGTTCATCCGCCACAGTAAGCATTCACCTCGCGCGGATCGAAGACGGGGCTGTCGAGAACCGCCAGGACAAACGTAATCAACCGCTGGCGGACTGCCTCAGCCAAATTCGGGTACCATAACGGACTGGCCATCACCAGGCAGCGGAACGCAAAGAACGGCGCGGCCACTTCAGCCAGTTCACGGTCACCTGTCTTTTCGATGTACCGGTTCCAGAAGCGGAGAAAGAGATCCTCGAAAGGTCCTTCGAGCTTTCCGCTCCACTGGAGGGAGAAAAACAGAAAGTTCGCGACAAGGCAGCTGACATCATCGGCAGGGTCGCCATATTCGCCGCGCGACCGATCCAGCACAGAGAAGGCGACGCCATCCTGAAAAAGGATATTCCACGGATGGAAATCCCCGTGAACCTGGCGCAACCGGTGCGCGCGTTCCTTGAGCCGCCAGCGCCAGGACACCGCGCGATGCTCAATCTCCTCGAGCACTTTTCTCGTGATGAAGGGGTGATCCGGATACGAGTCAGCGAGTCCCATGATGCACTCACCGTGACCGACCAACTCGCGGATTCGCCGCGCGTACAGACCTGGCTGGTTCACGGGATGCCGGTGAATCTCCGCGAGATAGTCGCACAGGGCGTCGGCGCGAGCGAAATCGATCTCCCGTGCGGCCCCGTCGGCCTGAATCCGCTCCAGATCGCCGGCGTAGCAGTGGCCATCGGCATATTCAGTCAGAAGGTAGAACTCTTCGATCCTGCCCAGTGAAATCAGATCTCCTGCACAATCGAAGCCGCCGACATCAAGCGCGTGAATATGCCGCGGTAAACGATTGAAAGCCTGGTGCTGCCACAGCAGAATCTGCGCGCGGTCGGCCATGTGCTCGTGACCGAATGAACCGGCGGCCACCGTATGCAGCACGGCCCGGCGCGGCTCGCCGCGAACCGTGTCATAGTCGATACGAACAGGTGTGCCATACCCGTAACTTTTCGCGCTGATTTCCTCAGGCTCGCGGCCGAGGAGCGTCAGCGCACGGACCGTCACGGGCTGTTTGAGGAGCGAGCGGAGGTATTGTTCGACCCCGTGGATTTCCATAGCCGGCGAAATCTGCTAAACGCTGAGGACCGGGCACGGCATGTCTCGAACAATCGAGTAGGCGTGCGATCGCAACGCGCCCGCAAAGCCTTGAAGCAAACCACGTCCGATCAGAACAAGGTCGGCATTGTGGCTCACGGCGGCGTGGTGAACCACCTCGGTTATGCCTCCGGCTTCCACGCAGACGCCAAAATTCGTGCCTGCCTGTCTCTGCATCCCGGCGATCGTTTGCCTCGCCTGATCCTTCAGGAACGCGGTGAATTCGGATCCGGCGAGAAGTTCAACGCGCTCGTCGGTTGCCGGTACGGCGTGCGCCAGATGTATTGTCATGGGCGAGATGACAGCCAGTTCGGCGGCTGCTCTGATCAGACGTTCCCCTTCGGCGCCGGTATCAATAGCGCATACCAAGCTGCGCCAATCGAGGTGCGCGGGGCCGGACTCTTCACAATGCGCGTCCGTCCACACGGCGCAGGTCGCGTCATGAAGAGTCTTGGCGGTTACCGATCCGAGCAGCGCGCGGCGAAAGCGCCCGTGACCACGAGTTGGCATCATGATGAGATCGATATTTTGCGTGCTCGCCATTTCCGCAACCGAGGATCCCGCCTCGCCGTGGTCCACCATTGTCCTGACATCGATGCCGGGAAAGGCGGACGCAGCGAATTCGCTCAGCCGCTGCTGCGCGCTCTCTTTCAATTCGTCGAGAGCGAAATCGTAGAACACCGGAGCTTCGATGGCTCCATAGGCCGTCACGGGTATATGGACAACGTGCAACAGGGTCAGTGACGCCTGAAACCGGTCGCGGACCGCCTTGACCTGAGGCGCAACAGCGTTGCAGCGTTCCGAAAAGTCAACGGGAAAGAGAATACTTGAGAATCTCACTGGAGTCCTCCCTGCCCTTCCAGTGCAACCTGCGCGCCGAAACCGGCAGCAAACCGAGACTTGAGCGAAGTGCCTGATTTTAAGGGGTTCGACTTGCAATCGGTGAAGGACTTGACGGAGAGCTCGGCATATGCCGAACCTGCGTGAATCCACGCTGCAGCGCCGCAAAGCGCAGTCACAATTCCGCTTTCCTCAATGTTTCCGGACACCTGTTGGTGGGGAAGTTGCCTTTCATCAGGTGCGATGACAGCTTGGGGTGAGCGCTTCGGGCCGACTGTCGACGCGGCAGACAAAGAACGAAGTTGTCCCGCTGCACCTCTCGTGGTGGATCTGGACTGAACCCTGAAAAATCGCTGGTGGCGTTTGCCGCATTTGGGTGTTGCGCGTCGGACGGCTATCTGTTCAACGATCTGGCCGATATAGAAGCCGATCGCCATCATCCGGAGAAGCGCCTGCGGCCGTTTGCGGCAGGCGCTCTTCCGCTTTTCGCCACGCCCTGATCGGGATTCCACTCCTCCTTTTGGGGCGGTCGCTTCTCGATTATTGGCCGACGTTGATAACGGTAGTCGTTGTAGTAGGGCTGGCCTCCAAACTGTCCGTCCAAAGGATTGACCCAGGCAGCCGGATTCAACATCAGATCCTTGCTGGGGTCGATGCAATGGCAATTCGGTTCCTTGAGGAACAGCGGCTGCCCCGGCAGGCGAATGTCGAACGTGGACTGGTAAAGCAGGGTGCTGAGATTGTTCGTCGAAGCAGGAGCCAGAATAGGCAGTCCGCTGGCGTAACTTAGTGTCGACCCAATCGCCCAGTCGCGCACCGCATACGAAAGAAGCTTGTTCGAACCCCACGCCGGCAGCCTGTAGTTCACGCTGACAACGCTGACCAGAGGCTGGGAAAAGCCCGAGATCGTCTTGTTGTTATCGCGATTCTGGATCCCGTTAATGACTCCACCCTCCGTTCCGAGCTGGAGTTGCTTCGACCAGGTAAACGCGTAGACAACATCCAGACCATGGGAGTAGCGCTTTGTCACCTTCATCTGCAGCGAGTCGTACCAGGTGCGGCCTTCGGGCGCCCAGAGAGGAGTCAGGCCGCTCGAGAACTGGGGATACGGACGGAGCGACTGGGCCACCGTAGCTGTGAGCGGGAACCCCGGATACGGAAGCTTGTTCTGGAAGCGGCCGGCATTGGTGGAACCAAGGGTCGCTCGCAGAATCGCACGGTCCGCGAGACTGTTGATATCGAGGCCGTTTGCGGCAAGTATCTGCGGAGTAAGTGCGTTGTAGTTATCGAGTGTCGAACTCAGCCACCAGGCGCCGCGATTCCCCACATACGCGACATCGACCACCAGGTTCGGGATAATCTCGCGTTGAATCCCGGCGCTCCACTGAACCTGGCGAGCCGGCCGGCCTGCGTTCTGATCGACCACCACTCCCGGACCATTCAGGCTGGCAGGAAAATTCGGGTTCGGATAAGCTCCAGGTGAAAGATTCGGCCAGGGGATAACGTAGGACTGCGGCACGCCGGTGCCAAGGGTCATCGATTGAGCACCGAAGCCAGGTGCGCTGAATGCATTGTTGGGGCTCGCATTGGTCGCGCCAGTAGCAGCCGTACCGGTGCCGTCATAAGCGATCCCCATGCCCATTCTCAGAACGGTTTTCGGCAGGAACTGGTAAGCCAGTCCGAGGCGAGGTCCGAAAGCATATGGGTAATTCCTGGCAAAGGAGCATTTGCATGTCGCCTCGTACGTGACTGCGCCGGGGTAACCGCCGACTGTGGGATTCGCCAGCGTGGGAGAAAGGCTGGGCAGCCTGCCATATTGTTCTTTCGGGTAAGTGTCGTAGTCATAGCGAAGCCCGTAATCGAAGGTGAGTTTACGCGTGACCTTCCACGAATCCTGAGCAAAGAACGCAAGAAAGTGCTTGCCCGTCCGGACATTGGCCGGCGGGTTCACGACACCGGTGTTCACCAGTCCCAGCAGAAAACTGGCGTAAGGAAATCCGACGATCCCGCCGTTGATTGTCGACGACTGGGCGTAAGGTTGCGCGGTCTGATTGGCTGAGAAGTTAAACACGCCATTCGCCGCCGCCAGGCTCTCATAGGGATAGCCGAAAATCCGGATCTCCGAACCGTATTTAAATGTGTGGTTTCCTCTCACGTCCGTCAGGGAAACCTGGAAAGTCGGGCTCACCTGCTTCGTAAGCGACTGAGCGCCGCCCACGCCTGGACCCATGCTCATCATTCCACCGGTGCCCGTGCAGGGCGTTGTGTTGGTGCCGGTTGCCGTGCCGCTGCAGAGCCCCGCAATTGTGGGGAAGCGTCCGCCGGGATTCGGTACTCCCGTGAGGCCGATGCTGGAATCGTTGAAGTTGGTTGTGGGCGAGTGATCATTGAGCTGGTAGAGAAGGAATCCCGACCCAATATGAAGAAGCGTGGTAGGACTGACGGTGTAATCGAAATTCAACCGGACGTTCCGCGACCGGCTGAAAGTTCCGCGTGTAGCCGTGATGGCCGCCGGAAGTCCTTCAGACCCGTTCAGGCTCTGTGAATACTGCGAATTGCTCCAGTTAGTCAGATACAAACCCGAGATCTTGAGCTTCGAGCCGACCAGTTCATCCGCTTTGACCGACCAGTTCGTGGTCAACCGGTCATTCGGAAATGAAGGCAGATAGTTGAGCGCCTGAAGATTGGGCGAAGAAGGCTCGGGAATCAGCTTCTGAATAGCCAGCGCGACCGGATCGAACCGCGAAACCGGAATCATGTTGTTCGGGAACTGATCGCGAATGGACTGGCCATTCACCGTCCGGGCCGTCGCGGGATCGTAAATCATGCCCTCCAGAATCGTTCTTCCCAATGGATCCGATCCCAGATTTCGCCCGGTAACAGCGCTGGAGAAGTCGCCCGCCCGGTACGCGTCGATTGGAACAGTAATCGCCTGGTTGTTTACGATGAAGAACTCCCGGTATTGTTCCAGGTTAAAAAAGAAAAACGTCCGGTCCCTGCCGTTATAGAGCGTCGGTATCCAGACGGGACCGCCTGCATTGAATCCATAATCATTGCGCCGAACACGCGGCAGGGTGTTTATGTAGGGAGTCGAGGCGTTAAAGTCTTCGTTGGCCAGGTAATCGTATCCGGCGCCGTGAAACTGGTTAGTGCCGGATTTGGTCGTAATATTGAACAGTCCCCCGCCCACGGAGCCAAATTCTGCCGCGAAATTGCTGGTCTGGATCGCGGTTTCCTGCATGGCGTCCACAGGAACATGCGCTGGCGCAGCGGCCGAAAATCGAAGTGCCGACGATTGTGCTGCATGGGGCAGATGACGCGCTGGACCGCGCGCCCGCGGAGGCGACGGCCGCCGAGAAGGCTTCGTTCACGAAACTGGTGGCGCGCAGGATTGTGGCCGGGTCAGGACATTTCATGCCGCGTGAAAAGCCGGAAGCGGTGTCGGCGGCGCTGCTGGAAGTACTGGCGGCAACGAAGTAAGGAACGCGACTGAAGTCGCGTGTACCGGTCAGATACCCAGTTCTTTGAAGACTTCTTTGGCTGCGCGAAAGCTGTCGATGCCGGCGGGAATGCCGCAGTAGATCGCAACCTGCATGAAGACTTCTTTGATTTCGTCTTTGGTCATGCCGTTGGTAATGGCTGCTTTGATGTGCAGGCGAAGTTCGTGCGGACGATTCAGCGCGGCGATCATCGCGAGGTTGATGAAGCTGCGCGTCTTGCGCTCGAGGCCGGGGCGGCCCCAGATTTCACCCCAGCAGTATTGGGTCGAGAGCTGCTGGATGGGAAGACTGAACTCGTCGGCGTTGGCGATCGAGTTGTCGACATATTCGGCGCCGAGGACTTCGCGGCGGATTTTCAGGCCTTTTTCGTAAGTTTGTTGGTCCATAAGCCTGCCAATTGTATCGCTGCCGGATGGATTCCCCGCGCTTACGCTTGGGGTTATGCGGCTTGTGAACCTGAAAATGCGCGGCTGGTACCGAGTTCAGTCGTAGTAAGCCGGTGACTTGCGGAGCTTCGCGTCGGCGATGATGTCGTGCTGGATCCAGAGCCTCGCGTGCTTCTGTTTGATGAGCGCTTCGATCTTTGCTTTTGAAGCCGCTTCCTGCGCGGGATCGCCGAGGTTCGTGAAGGGCGTGAAGTTCTTCAACTCGCGCTCCGCGGGGTAGTGGTAGAGATCGCCGCTGAGGATGACGGGACCAGTTTTTTTCAGATTGACGAGCAGCGACTGGTGTCCCGGCGTATGTCCCGGAGTCGAGAGGATCACGACCGAGCCGTCGCCGAAGACATCGTAATCGCCGTCCAGGATTTTGGTCTTGCTGTTTTTCAATTCGCTCCAGCGGGCGGAGCCGTTGATCGGCGTGGCGGGCGGAGTGTCCGGAAACATGAAGGCGCGTTCGGGGCGCTGGACGAGCCAGGTGGCGCCTGCGAAGTTGTTGCCGTTGGCCGAGTGGTCGTAATGATTGTGAGAGAGCGCCAGATACGTGATGTCCGAAGGCTTGTACCCAATCGCCGCGAGCTGGGCTTTGAGCGTAGTGTGGACCGTGGCGCGCGCTTCGGTAGTGCCGGTGGGGACGACGAGTTCGTCGGGAATCACGCCGGCGTCCCACAGGAGCGTGCCTTTCGGATGCACGATGAGGAAGGCTTCAACCGACATATCTGTGGTCTTGACGCCGCGCTCGAGCAGGACCGCAGGATTGCCGCTCTTGAGATGGCCCGCGTCGAAGACGTAGAGGCGAACGGATTTAACGGGCGGCTGGGCGTTGAGAGTGAGCGCCGTGAGGAAGATGGCCGCGAGGGCGGAGCGTCTGGTGAGCATAGACTTTCTTCTTCGAGAAACGTGCAGTATAAGCTTACTCGACGTTATCCCGGAAGATCAGAAAGCCGCTTTGGCCGCGGCCTCGTCCGGATGCAGCCCGGCGTACTTCGTGATGCCCACCATCTTGAAAACCTTTTCGAAATGTGGCGTGAGACCGAACGCCTGCACCTTCTGGCCCGACTTTCCTGCTTCCATCAAAACCTGAATTACGAGTGCGATTCCGCTGGAATTCAGGTATTCGACCTTCTTGAAATCCAGCAGGATCTGTTTGTTCTCATCCTTCGGCAAATTTTGATAGGTCCCAACCACCGCTTCCTTCGACGCGCTGGAGATATCGCCGGTAAAACGCACGATCGTCAGCGGCCGACCGTGGCTGTCGCTCGACTTATCCACGGTTGCTTTGGTTCCGGTTTCCACCTTCTTCAGTTCTCCTTGTGCAGCCGGATGACGAGCCGCACGTAACTATCCTGGTTCCCGGCTGCGGGAACCCATTCGGCCTCGTCCACCAGGGCCTCGATCAGAAACATTCCCATGCCGCGCGAGTCTTCTTCGCCAAGCATCTTCCGGTCGATGTCGGGCGCGTCCGGATGCTTCATCATGCCGGTGCCGTTGTCGATCACTTTCACTTCCAGCGCATCGCCGTTCATCGAGAGGATGACCCCGACCTTGAGATCTTCGCGGAAGTGGTTGCCGTGCTCGATCGCATTGATGCACGCCTCGGCCACGGCTGTCTTCAGATCCTCGATGCGCTCGTCGGCAAAGCCCATCAGCTTCGCCATACTCGACGCCGTTCCCATCGCGACCTTCTCGAACCCGAGCCGCGAAGGCAGTCGGACCTCGACCGTAGGAGGCCCTGTCACGCGGCAGCCTCGCGGGCTGCGGGGATCCGATGGAGCGCCAGCGCGGTCATATCGTCCTGTTGCTTGATCTCGCCGGCAAAGTCGGCCAGGGCCTGCCAGACGGATTCCAGCATCAGAGCACTGTCCGGCTCGACGCACTGGCGGAAATGCTGCAGCAAGCGCTCGGGACCGAACTCCTCATCGTCGGGCCGGAAGACTTCCGTCAACCCGTCCGTATAGAACAGAAGGCGGGTGCCTTCCTCGAAGTCAAACGTTTCCGATGTGTAGCGCGTGCCCGGAAGAATGCCGAGCGGCGGTCCGCTGGCTTCGACCGCGCGCGTGTTGCCGTCGGGCGACACCAGAAAGCCGTCGTTGTGACCGGCATTCAGAATTTCGAGCCGGTGCGCGGCCGGGTCCAGTTTCAGAAAGATGGCGGTCACATAACGGCGCCGCGACTCCTGGCCTTCGTTCCAGTGCTGCTGGCTGATGCGCGCCGCCAGTTCGGAAAGTGAGCCACCCACCGTGGCCGCCATGGCACGAAAGGCCGAGCGAAACGCCACGCTGACGATCGCGGACGCCAGGCCTTTACCCGCCACGTCGGCAACCACCATGATCTGCTCGCCGGTGGGCAGCGCGAAGATGTCGAGGTAATCGCCACCGACTTCATAACAGGCGCTCGAACGAAAACCGATGCTGTACCCCGCGATGTCGGGAGCGGCCTGAGGGAGCAGGCTGCGCTGGATGGCGCGGGCCGCATCGAGATCCTGCTCCACGCGGGCCCAACCAAGGCTCTTCTCGTGATAGCGGGCGTTCTCAACTGCGCTGGCAGCCTGGATCGCGAGACCCTCCAGAAAATCCTGTTCGTAGAGGGTCAGGTCGCGGCCTTCGGGCGTGGAGACCAGCAGCGTCGTCAGGTCACGGCCGGCTCTGTCCGTCAGAGGGAAACGCGCGCAGCCGGTCCACGGCTCTTCGGGCATTGTGCCGTACTGCATGCGCGGGCTTTCGATGAGGGCGCCTTCCATCTCGAGTTCCCGCACGACGATCCGCAGGATGGTTGTCAGCACCTCGTCGAGTTTGATGGTGCCGTGGATCTGCCGGGAGGTTTCGAGCAACGCCTGCAAACGGATCACCTGCTGCTGCAGTTCGATGGTTTCGGAGGACTCGTCAGATGAGAAGGTCGGAGCCATCGTTTTGGCCGTAAGAATTCGCTATTGTACCTGAATTTGCCTGCGTTATCGGCGCTGTACGGTGACCACGGTAATGTCGTCGTTCTGTCCGAATGCCTGGGCGGCGGCAGCGATCTCCTCCGCCGGTCTGGTGCTGATTTCGCGGACGCGCTCGAAACCGAATAACTCTCGTTCCGCGTTTTCAGCTTCGACCACGCCATCGGAAAGGAAGTGTGACCTGCGCGCCGGGCGGGATCGTGAAAGCAGTCTCGTCGTAAGTGGCGCCGGCAAGGATCCCCAGAGGTAAGCTACCTTCCACTTCCACTTCCCTCCCCTGACAATAAGGCGAGATGTGGCCCGCGTTGGCAAGGGTGGCGCGGCCGTCCGGCTCTACCCGCATACAGCAGCACGTGATGAAGCCGCCCCCTGTCTGCCCCATCGCGACATTGTTCAGCGCAGTGAGGATCGGCCCGGGATGGCGTTCGTGCGTTTCACGCAGCGCGCCAACTATCAGTGACACCTGCAGCGCGGCTTTCAAGCCTTTGCCGGAGACATCGGCGACCACGAGAGCGAAAGCGCCGACTTCCTGGGCGGGCAGAACATAAAAGAGATCGCCGCCGACTTCCTGGGCGGGCCTGTAGACCGGTTTCACGATGTAATCTTTCGAGGGCTCCTCCACACCGGAAAGCAGCAATTGCTGGATGGTGCGGGCGGCTTCGAACTCGGAGGCCATACGCAGCTTCTCGCGACGGTCCGCCGTGAGACGGCGCAGCATCAGGATCAGCATGGCTCCGGCGAACAGCAACTGGATCAGGTTCGTGACAGACAATGACATGCCAGCGGCGTCGATCGTGGCGGGGAGAACGCGCACGTTTCGCGGGAGCGTATTGTTCACGATGCCCGCAGCGTAAATAGAAAGGGGAACGACGAATGGTAAATTCCTGCGCGGTGAGCTCCGAAGTGCCTGCACGCACTGCCATGCGAGCAGCGCGAGCGCGGGATAGAGGTAGTAAACGGTGCTAAACGCGATCGCCAGTGACAGCAGTGTCACTGCGGCGAGGAGCGGTGCGGGAAACGCGCGCAGTCGCAGAAACAATGTGGCGGCAAGAACAAGAAACAGGAAACCCAGTACAAAGACCGGCCGGAAGCCGAGGCGGTACCAGAATGAAGATGCTCCGGTGAAGGCGACCCAGAGTCCCAGCAGCGAACCGAGTCCGGTCAAAGCCAGATAGGCGGCGAACCAGAGCAGTTCCCGGCGTTCCTTTTCGGAGAACCAGAGGATCAGCAGGCAAAGGCCGAAGCCAGCCTGAACGGCGAGCGCGATCCACGCCGGCATGATGAGGTCCAGCCGGAGGCCCAGCCGCGCAGCGTCGACCTCGGCGCGCGCGTGTTCCGCGGTTGTAATCCAATAGGGACCGTGGTCCTGCAGGCCTGTCGTCAGAGAACCCCACTGGGCGTTGGTATTCCAGATATGGAGCGCGATAGTCAGCGGCTTTGCGGGCTGCAGGAGTTCCGCGGGCAAACGGAAAACACGCGGCTGGAAGAAGTGCACGTCACGTTGGCCGAGGTCGCCGGTGCCGCCTATCCTGACACCGTTCGCATAGAGATCATAGCTTTCCGACAGCAGCCCGACTGTGACGGCGAGGTCGCTCGCGGAGTCGGGTGCGGGCACGGTCCGGCGAAGCCAGTAACTGGAATCGGTGCGCGGAGTTCGCTGGGGCAGTTTGACGGTGCGCCAGCCTGCGTCATCAGTCTCGGGCCGGGCGGCCTTGGGGGAATCGTTCGGACTTATTTTCCACGAACCCGCGAGATTGACTGGTTGCGCAGCAGCAGTCGCGGCGAGCATAAATACGAGTGCGAACGTCCTCACGATGCGCATAAGCGACCTGGAATTCGGGCGACCTCGATATTCTCATATGGCCTGGAGAGTACCTGGAGAGAGTGCGATCGCGAGGCTGGTGCGCGAGGGAAGAACGTCACCCGAGTTACAGGTTGGAAGGTATACTGCAGGGAAGCTGTCTGATTGTGGAGCCCAACCGGATTTGGGCCCTTAGCTCAATGGTTAGAGCAGCGGACTCATAATCCGTTGGTTGCAGGTTCAAGTCCTGCAGGGCCCACCAGAAACAAAGACTTAGATTAATTAATTTATCTTTTTTAAACACGATGGTCTAATTAAATCGAGTATTATGACCATCCTGATTGTGGACGACGAACCGTTCGTGCTGCGGTACATTGGAACAATATTGCAAAGTGATGGGTACGAGGTGCTCCTGGCAGATGGCGGTGACGAAGCCCTGGCTATCTGCAAATCGGCTACGTGTTGTTTCGATTTGATGATTACTGACATCGCAATGCCGCGGATGAATGGTCGCGAGCTTGCAGAATGCATGAATTTGAGACACCCGCATGCCCCAATCATTTTCATATCCGGTTATCCTAAATCCGTCCAGATATTGGCAGGTCTGACAGGTCGGGGATTCACGAAAGGGTACATGTACATTAAGAAGCCATTTTCGGCGAAGGAGCTTCTGGCGATCGTCCGAGCAACACTGAATCCGACCTTCACCTTAACGGCGGGCCCTTCCGGACCTGATTCCCTGTCTGCTTCGGAAAGGCCACTCCAGCCAATCCGTTTGGCTGGAGCGATTTAATTTCGTTGATGATCATCTACTAAGCCACTAAGCTAAACATAAGGCGATGCGCTCGGCGAAAGCAGCCAGAAGAAGCCGAATGCGGCGAAAGAGGATTAAAGATGGCAATCGGATCAAGACGTAGAACCGTAACCAAGGCTTTTGAGGGCTGGCGTCCCGAAGCTCCGGAAGAGAAGATAATGTTTGAGCCGGGGTCGCTGATATGGGCCGAGGCCCGCACGACAGGTGCACTGGCTCGTTTTACCCTGGATGCGCTTGGCGACCATTTCACAGCAGGGCGTGCCCTGGTTGCGGAGTGCACCGAAGCTTACAATCCGTTGGCCAAGTAATGGACCTCGACGCCATCCTGAAGCAACTCCGCGAGGAGCGGGAGCAGCTCGAGGTCAGCATTCTCGCGATAGAGCGTTTGCAATCCGGTCAAACACGGGGCCGCGGTCGCCCGCCGAAGTGGCTCGCAGAGGTCAAGGCTGCAGAACCGAAGAAGCGCGGACGACCCAAGGGCAGTGGGAGCAAAGCGGCGAAGCGGGAGTAACAAACAGGCGGGAGTAACAAACAGGCCCGCCAATTTGGTCAGAAAATAAATCGCGCTACTATCGTCCCCTGTCTCGACGTGGCGGTACCAACCGGAGTGGCCGCCGCTCCACTTGCCGCGTTGATGAAACCAAAGCCCGCGGTGGTCGCGCCTGTCGCGGGGTTTCGGGTTGGTAACGCCAGCGCGTTAGTCGATGTCGGGTTGGGCGCTTCCGCGCGATTGAAGATGTTGGTGAACTCGATGCGGATATTCAGCTGTGCCCGCTCTTTGACGCGGAAGATACGTCCCAGCCCCAGATTTTCGTTAGGCCGGCGCTGAAAACGGTAATCGCTGTAGTACGGGGCGGAGGTGCCGAACTGTCCAGCCAGCGGATCCGTCCATGCTGCCGGATTCAGCACGAAGGTATGAGTGGGATCGAAACAGTGGCAGTTGAGATCCTGCGTAAACAGCGGCACCCCGGGGACACGGTTAGCGAAAGTTGAGCTGTTGCGCAACAGAAGCTGGTTCAGATTATTGTTCGCAAGCGGCGACAGAATCGGCAGACCGCTGGAGTATCCGAGCAGAGTGTTCAGGGTCCAGTCGCGAGCCACCCATGAAAGAACTTTGTTGAAGCGCACGCCTGGGGTGGTATAGCTCGCCGAGATCGTGAGTAAAAGCGGCTGATCGTAAGGCGACAGAGTCTTGTTCATGCCGCGATCGAAAACATCGTTCACCGGCTGGCCGCCGGTCCCAGGCATCACGACGTTGCTCGCGGGAGAGTTGGCCAGCTGTTTTTGCCATGAGAACAGAGTGGTGAAGCTGAGCCCGTGAGAATACCGCTTCGTACCTTTCACCTGGAGAGAGTCGTACCACGTTTTCCCCAGGGGAGAGAAAATAGAGGTAATGCTGTTGAACTGCGGAAACGGCCGCAGCGACTGGGCCACCGTTGCAGTGAGAGGGAAGCCGGCATACGGTGGCGTGTTGAATCCCCGCTGCGCCGCCAGCGAGGAGTTTAACGGGGATTTCAGCAGCGTCTGGTCGGCCGGTGTATTAACATTCAGCCCGTGCGCCGCCAGAATCTGGGTAGTGATGGCATTTTCGTCGATAAGCCCAGGGGCGTTCCACCACACGCCGCGGTTTGCCACATAGGAAGCTTCGAGGGCGAAATCCTTGCCCACCTGGCGCTGCACCCCTATGCTCCACTGCGTCTGTCGCGCGGGCCTGCCCGCGTTCTGGTCATACCAGACCAATGGCGCCTGAGTCGTTGCATATCCGGCCTGCGGATACTGGCCCACGGAAAAATTCGGGAACGGCGGCGCAGAGAACGGTATGCCGCCCTGCAGAGTCATCACGGGAGATCCGAAGGATGGCGAATTGACGGCCGCGGGGGCGGTCAGGCCTCCCTGTGTGGCGCCGTTGGCATCACCGGTCCCGGAGTATACGATTCCGAACCCGGCCCTCACAACAGTCTTTTCGGCCACCTGATAGGCCAATCCCAGCCGGGGCCCGAAAGCGAAAGGATAGTTCTTTGCAAAGTTGCAGTTGCAGCGTCCGGCGCCTGTGCCTTCAAAAATCACGGCCCCGGGTAGCCCGCCCGCGCTGGGATTTGGCGTTGTCGGTGAGAATTGCGCCAGTTCGCCGTCGTGCTCCTTGAGATACGTCGAGTAGTCATAGCGAAGCCCGTAATCGAGAGTGAGCTTGCGTGTGATTTTCCAGGTGTCCTGCACAAAGAATCCCAGCTGGTGCTTACCCAGCCGCATGTTTTCGATATTCGCGATTCTTACCGAGTCCACAAGCCCCAGCAGGAAACTCGCATAGGGGAAGCCGATACTCCCGCCTCCTGTGCTGGCGGTCTGCAGGTAAGGCATTGCGGTTTCGTTGGGGCTGAAGGTGTAAATACCGTTGGTGTAGGTGTAGAGGGTGGACTGGTTACTATCGATCCTGACTTCTCCCCCTGCCTTCCAGGTATGGTTGCCCCTGACCCAGGTCAGACTCATGTTGGCAGTCGGCTTCTCGTAAAGCAAAGGGAAACGGTTGGAACCCGGCCCCATATTCTTCATGCCGCCCTGTGCCTGCGTCGCGGGAAACGCGAAGTTCGGGAACAAGCGGGTCGCCGTGGCGCCTTTCAGGCCCAGTTGCTGGGCGGCGTCGTAGCTCAGCACCGGTGGATTGTCATTGAAGTTGTTGTCCTGGTAACCGATCCCCGCGTGGAACAGAAGCGTCGGCGACAGAGTATCGTCGAAATTCAGGCGCTGCACATGCGCGATGATGAACGTCCCGATCGCCGCGGTGATGGGCAGAGGCAGGCCATCGGAGGCGCCCAGCGTCGGGGAGTATTGACTCGCCGTTTTGGTGGAAGACCAGTAGTAAGACAGCTTCGCGTTCTGCCCCAGCGCATGGTCGATCTTGAAGGCCGGAATCGTGGTAACCCGCTGGCTCAGATACGGAAAAATGGCGTTGTTGGCCAGCAGCACGGAATTCGTAGCGGCCGGGATCAGTGACTGAACTTTCAGCGCCACCGGATCCATGCGGCTGAGTGGAACGATATTGCCCTGAAACGGATCGGTAACGATTTGCCCGTTTGGCGCGGCGTGAGCCGTCATCGGATCGTACACGGTATTTTCCATGATCGGGCGGCCGAGCGGATCGCAGTTGGGGGTCGCCGCAGGACAGAGGTTTCGGCCTGTAAGCGCCGGAGCGAAATTGCCGGTTCTGTACGCCGCCGTCGGGACCGTAATGGTCTGCGTATTGACGTGCTGGGTTTCGCGGAACTGTTCGAAGTTGAAAAAGAAAAATGTCTTGTCGTGACCGTTATAGAGTTTCGGGACAATCACCGGCCCACCGATGGTGAACCCGTAATCGTTGCGGCGCGCGACGGTCTTGGCGTTCACCCACGGAGTCGCTGCGTTCAGCGCTTCGTTGACGAAGTAATCGTAGCCGCTGCCGTGGAAACGATTGGTTCCGGACCGCATCGTGTAGTTGAAGAAGCCGCCGCCCACCTGCCCGTACTCAGCGGCGAAGTTGCTGGTCTGGATGGTCACTTCCTGGATCGCATCCACGCTGGGCTGCGTTTGCGCCTGTGTGGCCGGCACCTGCCCGTTGCTGGCATCCTGGCCTTCCACCCGGTAAGAAGCCGTATTCCCCGGTGCGCCATTGACGCGAATCACCGAATTTGCCTGCACGTAGGTGCCGGGCAGCAGTGCTGCCACCTCCGTCGGATTGCGAATACCTGAACTCCCCGCGGCGGAGGCGCCGATTCCAAGAATAGGAAGCGTGTCGAGGGTTTCAACGGTGACGTTGTGGCTCAGTTCACCACTCTCCGTTTTCAGCAGAGGAGCTTCGGCATTCACCGTGACGGACTCCTGCGTCGATCCGACCTCGAGCGCAATATCGATGCGCACTGTCTGCGCCACCTCTACCGTAAGACCCTGGCGCACATACTTCTTGAAGCCCGGCACCGCGACAGTGACTTCGTAGCTTCCGGCGGGCAATTGGCTCAGCGTGTAGTTGCCGGTTGAAGTAGTCGCCGCGTCATAGGTGGTGCCTGTTTCAACGTGTTTAGCCTGTATTGAAGCGCTGGCAACCACGGCTCCCGCCGGATCCGACAGTGTCCCCGTTATGGTGCCGCGATCGCCCTGGGCAAACGCGGCAAAAGCAAAAAGACAAATCGCGAAAATCAGAGTTGCTGCGTGGCAAAACAGGCTGCGCAATTTCATGAGTCCCCCGGAAGTTGATAATCGGCTGAAGAGGTAGTGGGCGCGATTCTATATCACGCGAAGGCGAGGGTCAAGTAAAGAATGAAAACAAAAATTGAAAACGGGGCATGGCTGCTCTTGCGGGCCAGGCGTCGACCCGGACCTGCTGCGCGATCGGCGCTGTTAAGTGCCCGGGTTGAATTCGACCGGAAAGTTCTGCGTGGATGGCACGGGCGGGCACCCTCCCTTACGGAATAGCCCGGTTGGCTGCAAATTACCTCTACACCTTCCGGCAGCATCCGCCGATAAGTGCAGCAGGATATGTGGACTGATCTTCTGGAAGGGCTACTCCTCCTTGCGTCGATAATCTGTGCCGTGGGATGGCGGGCAACCCGCCGCCGTCTCGCGAAAAGCGTGCGCGAGCGCGTGGATCTTGCCAATTCTTCCCAGGTGATTGAAGAAGAACGGCGCATGCTGGAACTCGTGGCCAAAGGCGCGTCACTGAGCGAAGTACTGAATACACTCACCCTCGCGATCGAACGCATCTCTCCGAGCTCGCTCTGCACGGTGATGCTGCTCGACGAAGAAGATCACAAACGCCTGTTAATTGCCTCCGGCCCGAGCCTGCCCGCTGAGTATCTGCAGGCGGTGAACGGCCTCGTGATCGGCCCCGACGTGGGTGCCTGCGGTTCAGCGGCGTTTAGAAACGAGACCATCGTCATCGAAGATGTGGCGACCGACTACCGTTTTGCCCTCGCCCGCGATTTTGTTCTGGGTCACGGACTACGCTCGTGCTGGAGCCAGCCGATTCGGGACTCGCGTAACAACGTGCTGGGTACATTCGCGATGTACCACGGCCATGTCGCAAGGCCACGGGCAGAGGAACTGCGCATGGCGCGCGCGGCGGCGCAACTGGCAGGCAACGCCATCGAGAGAATACGAGCGGAAAAAGCATTGAGAGAGACGAGCAGGCGGCTGAATCTGGCGGAGAGGGTTGCCCGCTTCGGAATCTGGGAAGCTGACTTGAGCACCTCGGTTATCACCATTTCGGAAGTCATGGCCGCGATGCTGCAACTGCCCCCACAAAAAAAACAACTCAGCCAGGAAGAGTTCGATGCGCTGGTTCATCCTGACGATCGGGAGTCAGTGCGTAACGCCTCCGATCCTTCCAATGCTCGTGACGGTACGTTTCAAAGCGAATACCGCGTGATTCTTGCCGGAGGTTCCATCCGATGGATGAGAAGCCAGTGGCGGTTTGAATCCAACGAAGGTTTTCCCACCCGGGTCATCGGCGCCATGATCGATATCACGGAGGAAATGAATACTCTGGTCCAATCGCGGCAGGCGCGTGCGCAGGCGGAGGCTTCCGCGCGAGCGGCTCGCGAAGCGGAAAGTCTGGAACAGGATCGGAAGGCCATACTCGAACTGGTGGCCAAAGATCAGCCGCTCGACCAGATCGTCGTCACGATGGCCGGTGCTGTTGCCAGCCACCTGCCTGGCTCTTTATGTTCCATTCGAGTCGAGCTGAACGGCAGTTCCCGAATCTCTGTTTCTCCCCGGTTTCCGGAAGCTCTGGCGCGGGCGATTGAAAGTCTTGAGATCGACGCGGTGCAGCAGACGCTCGCAGCTCTGCCGGTTGCCCGGCTTTCGGGAGACTGCGCATGGCTGCGCTTCCTCGAAACACATTTAGATTCAGCCTTCCAGTTTTACCGGGCCGTCCCGATACTGCGCAATAACCGCGTTACCGGCCTCATCATTTCTTTCTTTTCGGAACGCGGCTCGTGCCCGGCGGAAGAAAAGCTGCTGGAGTCCTGGGGACAGTTCGCCAGCCTGGCCGTGGAACGCCGCGGGCTTTATGAACAACTTTCGTTTCGGGCACAGTACGATTCGCTCACGGCCCTTCTGAATCGCGCTTCCCTTTACGAGCATCTCGATGCACAACTCGAGCGAACCGACGCACAGGACAGATCGCTGGCACTGGTGTATCTCGATCTGGACTACTTCAAGGAAATCAACGATAGCTACGGGCACGGGGCGGGAGATAAAGTGTTGCAGAACGTTGCAGGCCATATTCTCAAGAATGTCCGACGTACGGATTTCGCGGCCAGAATCGGCGGGGATGAATTCGTCGTAGTGCTGCCGGGAGTCGTCGACAGAGGCGAAGCGCGCCGCATTGCAGGGCTCCTGGTGAGTGCCATTTCCCAACCCGTCCTTTTCAATGGCAACGAACTGCGCGTCGAAGCCAGTTGCGGCCTCAGCCTGTATCCCGAAGACGGCATCCAGAGCGAAGCGCTGCTCAAAGCAGCCGACGAGGATATGTACAAAGCCAAGATGAAACAACGACGCCGGGGCAATCATCGCACCCGCCTCAAAGAGTCGGTTGCGACAGGTGCTCTGCTCAGCGCCTGAACGTCCGGCGGCCTAATGAGTCATCGAATAAACAAGATAGTTGATGCCGTAGCGGTAAGCGAGCGCGGTCATGTGCTCCGGATATTCGGGCGCATCAGCGTATTCCCAGGCGTCCCCGATATCCGTGTTGTAGTTGACGCCGACCACCATGCGGTTCCTGTCGTCGTACATTGCGCGCCAGGCCGGCTGCGTCCCGAAAGGCTGCTGCACCACCACCGTTCCGCCCGGCCCCCGGCGCAAATGCCGCGTGCCTGGAATGAACGAAAGGTCCTTCTGCTCGATATCGTAAAGAACGTGCATCACCGAATCCTTTTCCGCAATGTCGGTAATCGGTTTGTTCGGCAGCACCCGCGCCATCGTTTCCTTGAAGACCTGCCACTGGTCGGAATCCGGGCCCCAGAAATCGTCCACCATGATGAAGCCGCCTCGCAGCAGATATTCCCGCAGCCGCGCGACCTCGGCATTGTTCAAGTCCCACCAGCCGGTCTGCGTGGCATAGACGAACGGATTGTCGAACAGCTTGTCGTCCGTCAGGCTCATATGCAGCGGTTCAGCGGTTTCGACTCTCGTCAAACGCTGCACGCCGGTGGAAAAATGCTCATCGGCATCGGGCCAGTCCACCAGCCACCACCCGGTGCCGCGCCCATCGCGCGACGAAAATCCGAAACCGCGATGATATTGCGGCAGGTCGGTGTATTCCACGCGCACAAAATGAAACTCGCCTTTGGCAGGAAAAACCGCCGCAGGACCTTCATCATGACCTTGAAATCCGACGCCACCTCCCCGGAACCCGCCACGCTGCGCCCAGGCCGCGCCCGCAATCAGGAGCACCGCCACAATCAGGCCAACACGCATGAAGCCGCCTTTCATAAAGCCTCGCCGGGAAGATTTGCCTCCAGTCTACCGGAACACACGCCGCGGAATTCGCTGGCGTGAAAACACGGGCGGTTTCATACTGAAAGACAGATCTGTTATGAAGAACCACGTCCTGCTGCCGCTGCTCGCCGCGTTCCTGACACTATCTGTCGCTCCCGCTTCGCCTGCAGCCGAGATCGCGCCGGACGCAAAGACCTTCGCTCTCGTGGTCGGCATTTCGAAATATCAGAAGCTCCCGCAGGAACTGTGGCTCCAATATCCGGATTCCGACGCCAAAGCTCTCAGCCAACTCCTTGCCAGCCCGCGAGGCGGCTCGATCCCCGCCGACCAGATGCTGGTACTCGCCAACGAGCAGGCCACCACGGCCGCCATCCGTGCCGGCTTCGACACCTTTCTCAGGAAGCGCCCCGGCAAGAACGACACGGTCTACGTTCTGATCGCCGGTCATGGCACCGTGGATAACACAGGCGCTTATATCCTCACGTACGACAGCGACCCGCAGAATCTCGCCGGCACCGCGCTGCCGATGGCCGAACTCCATTCCGTCGTGGAACAGGCCCTGACCAATGTCGGCCACGTCATTCTGCTCGCCGATGTCTGCCGAGCCGCCACCATTGCTGGCCAGAAAACCACGGCCCTCGGCGGTATCGTCGCGCAACTCGGCGAAGCTCCCGGTGAAATGCTCGGTCTAATGGCAGCCCGACCGAAGGAGCTGTCGCTCGAGTCGCCGGAATTCGGCGGCGGTCACGGCGCTTTCACGTGGTCCGTGCTCAGGGGCCTGAGCGGCGCCGCCGATGCCGATCACGACGGCTTTGTAACTGCCGGCGAACTGATCGATTTCGTGAGCACCGATGTCTCCATCCTCACGCACAACAAACAGCACCCGCGCGACTTCGGGAACATGGAAAACTCGACGAAGCTGACCGATCTTTCGAAACCCGGCATCAAACTCGAGTAACGCTTCAAACTCGAACAGCGCTTCAAACTGGATAGCAGCAGCTAAACGGAAACCGAGCCGTTCACCGCCGCCGTGCCGTTCTGTTCCAGCAGCCTGTCCATTGCCAGGCGCTTTTTCGGCGTACGCGAATAAGTCTGCGGATGCACCTTCTGGAGTTGGAAGTAGGGCTCCAGCCGCCGCATCGCATTCGCCATGCTCGACCGGATGTGCTGTCGCATCGCTTCGGCGGCCGCGGACGGATCCTCGCCTGTCAGAATCTTCATCAGATTCTCATGGTGCGACGGCGGATTTCCCGGTGTCGGTGCTTTGGTTGCGCAAAGCCACGTCGACGCAAGCGCCGAAGTCCGGCCGATTGCATCCGACAACGCCGTGCAGCGCGCACACTCCGCGATGCGCCGGTGCAATTTCTCATGCAGCCCCAGGTAGATGAACCGGTTCCCCTCGGACTGCACCGACAGGGCATCCACCCGCACCGCCAGTTTCATCAGTTCGTTACGTTCATCCCGTGTCGCCTGCGCGCAGAAAAGCATGGCAGCCTGGGATTCCAGCGCTTCCCGCACCACGTAATGACCCTGCACGTCCGGCCGGGTCGGAACCCGCACCCGTGTACCCGCGCGTGGTCGGCTTTCGAGCAGCCCTTCATGCTCCAGCCGCAGCAGCGCTTCGGAAACCGGCAGGAAACTCATACCAAGCTCCGCTGCTACTTTGCGCCGTGAGATCACCTGGCCGATCGCGAGTTCTCCTTTGAGAATCCGCTCCCGGACCGTAACATAAGCCTCACCCGCCAAGCCGTTATTTTCTGAGGATTTTCGAATCCTGTCGGCCTTTACACCCATGCTCACCAGTGTAGACGTCCCACCGCCCCATGCAGGCGGCAAAATGGCGGCAAAACTGCGATCTCAGTTTCACATTTTGCCGATCAGCTTCCAGTAGGGAACGGATAACGCCAGCACGGCCACAACGATCACCGCATAAGTGGTCGCTGCCGTGAACCGCTGCTTGCCGGTGAATGCCCTGCCTCCGGTCAGTCCTTCCGACATAGCGATCCAGAAGTTTTGATAAGAAAGAAAAAACGGCGCCGATGCCACAGTCATCGGGGCAACCACGACCAGGGGATTGATCCCGGCCTTCATCAAAACACTGACCAGCGGCAGGAACAGAACGGGGATGACAATGAATCCGGTTGGATCGATGAACCGGAGAATCAGAACGGAAAGAGACATGACCGCAATCAGCAGAAACGGATTGTAAGTCAGATGCAGCGCGACAGGAATAAAGTACCCGCCGAGCCAGTCGGTAATCTTGACCGCCTGCACGACCGTCTGCAAGCTGAATACGCCGCCGATGAACAGAAGCAGAGTCCAGGAAACGCCTGTACCGATATCACTGTCTTTGATAATGCCGACAAGACCGAAAATCGCCAGACCGCACATTCCGACTACAAAACTTGGCTGGTGCAGAAATTTGAGCTCCGGATGCCACGTCCCGGGCATGGCCCACAGCACGATTGACAAAACAACTACACCCGCCGTGATGGCCTCGAATTGGCTCATCGCGCCCATCCCGCGCAGTTGCTGCCTGGCGAAGCCGCTCGCAACGGTGAGCGGCGATTCCGGCTTCAGCACAATCTGGTTGGCGATGATAATCAACACGCAGATCACGAGCGTTGGCGGCGCCATTACCGCCGCGTACTCGAAGTAGCTCAGCGGAAGATTCTTGGTTTGAAACACGCTTTGGATCACGGGACCGTTCAATGAGCTCAGCAGCAGTCCGACGCCCGGGATCACAGCCATTTCCACGGTCGTCAGGATGATCAATGCCGAACCTTTGCTCGCGGGCTTGATTTCGAGTGACTGAACGACTGCCCAGGCGATCGGCACCATGATCGCGGTGCGCACCGTCATGGAAGGAATTCCCATCGCAAGAATTACGCCGATCACAAAGAAGGCGGACAAAATTCCGGTGTAGGTCGCGGGAAACAGGGACAGGATGTAGTACGAAATACGCTGTGCCAAACCAGTGCTCTTCATCGCACAGCCATAGAACAGAACAGCCGCGAGAATCCACCACGATCCCTGCGAAAACCCGCTCAGTGCATCCGGTGGTTTCACGCCGGCGATAATCATCAGCGCCATCATCAGCACGGCGGCAATACCGTTGTTGATGACCTGAAGCGCCCAGAGCGCCACGGTAAATGCGATGATAGCCAGCACGCGCTGGCCTGTCGGTGTGAGGTTCTCCGGCGTAGGCATGAACAGGATGGCGAGTCCCACCGCCACCGCAACGGCAAGCAGTAACAACTTCATACCAGCGCTTCTGGTTGGCGCGGCGGACACCGGGGCCGGTGGTTTTGGGATGCTTTGAGTACTCATGTTGGAAAGACGCAGTTTATCGCATATCGGCATGCACGGCAGGAAATCGTCAGGCCTCGCGCCGCAGGCTGATCCTGACCTTGTGCGCGCGCGCCCGAGCCAGCGCCTCTTCCCTGCCCCCGGCCTCCAGCGCCTGGCTCAGCTTTCTGGCAAGCGCGCGTGGTCCGCCGGGAGCCGAAGTCTCGCTTGCCTCGGCGATCAGCGCTTCCACGCTGCAACCCGCGGACAGTAACTCCGCGACCAACGCAAGTTCCGCCGTCCGCTCCGCCTCCAACCGGTCGAAAGCCTGCAGCGAATCGGGCCCCGCAAAGGTCCCGTCGGCGAACGCGGCGCAATCGAGTGACACCCGCGCGGCGGATGCCGTCCGAAGTTTCTCCAGATTCATCGGCCCCCGCGCACCAACTTCGTCCGCGCCCCGCAGCACCATGTCGGTATAAAGCGGCTCCGCGCAGACGAAGCGCATCGCCCCCGGCGTGAGCGCCGCGCGGTCCGCGTGCCGCAGCATGTCCGCATAATGAATTACCGAAAAACTCCGGTTGCCACGCCCGGTCATGTCGAAGCGGATCCCGATGAGCGCCAGCGCCAGAGTATGACTGTTGCGCACGATCACCGAATATGGAAGGGCTGGTTTCAGCACGTCGCCAGGCGCGCGGCCCAGCAGCGAACTGATCGCGGCTTCGAAGCCCGAATCGCCGGGTCCGATCAAATCCACGCCGCGCACATCGCTCGGTTCCACCTGCATTTGTTTATGGGCTTTATGATTGTAGACGAAAGTGACAGAACAGACACAGTTTTCACATAAGCTCACGGCTCATGTGAAAGCGGCCGGTTGAGCGTCCAAGCTGAGTCCAAAGTTGTTGGACAAAGTGCTCCGCGCGATGCCGCAAATCGCCAATCCGAATGTCATTGCCGGCTTTGAAACAGCCGACGACGCCGGAGTGTATCGACTCAGCGCCGATCTCGCGCTCGTCCAGACCGTCGACTTCTTCACACCCATCGTTGACGACCCCTTCACCTTCGGCGCCATCGCCGCCGCCAACGCTCTCAGTGACGTTTATGCCATGGGCGGCGTGCCTATATCGGCGCTCGCCATCGTTGCTTATCCTCCGAACGGCAGACCCGACATTCTTGAAGCCATCATGCGCGGCGGTCTCGAAAAGATGCGCGAAGCCGGCTGTGCCGTCCTCGGCGGTCACAGCGTTTCCGATCTCGAAATCAAATTCGGCTATGCGGTGACTGGCACGGTTCACCCGGATCGTGTCAAACAAAACCTGGGAGCGCTCCCCGGCGATGCCCTGGTACTGACCAAAGCGATCGGCACCGGAGTCATAGGCACCGCGTTGAAACGCGGCGTGTCCCGACCGGCCTGGGTGGATGCCGCTGCCGCTTCCATGCTCACCCTGAACCGCACCGCCTGCGAAACCATGCTCCGGTTCGAGACTCATGGATGCACCGACATCACCGGCTTTGGATTTATTGGCCACGCTCGCGAAATGGCGATCGCCAGCGGTGTCACGCTCGAAATCACCGCCTGCGCGATCCCTGTTTTGCCGGGAGCGCTCGAAGCCGTGCGCGCGGGGGCCGTCTCGGGAGGCCTGGCGAACAATCGTGACTTTGCCTCACCGGACGCCGAAGAGCCCGAAACAGCGGACCCCGCGCTGCTCCAACTGCTCTACGACCCACAGACCTCCGGCGGCCTGCTGATCTCACTCGCAGCCTCGGATGCCGACGCTCTCGTGAACGCCCTGCCCGGCGCGCAGATCGTGGGCCGCGTGCTGCCGCGCGATAATAAACCGATCAGACTTGTTTAATGTGACCGCCGATATGACCAACGACCCTGTGATCATCGCGCTCGACTTCGAATCCGCCCGCGAAGCCGACGCCCTTGTTTCATCGCTGGGCGCTTCCGCCGGTTTTTATAAAGTTGGGATGGAGCTTTACGCGGCCTCCGGCATGGATTACGTCCGCAGCCTTATCGATCGCGGCAAGCGTGTCTTCCTCGACATGAAGTATTACGACATCGGCGAAACCGTACGGCGCGCCGTGTCGGTCGCGGCCCGCTCCGGCGCGGAGTTTCTCACAGTCCACGGCGTCGGCCAGGTCATGCGCGCCGCCATCGAAGGACGCGGCGACTCGAACATGAAGCTGCTTGCGGTCACCGTACTGACCAGCTTCGATCAGAACGACGTGCTCGAACTCGGCTACGATTGCGCGCTTCACGATCTCGTCACCCGGCGCGTGCGTCTCGCCATGCTGGTCGGTGTCGATGGCGTCGTCGGTTCCCCCCTCGAAGCCCGCGCGATCCGTGCGGCAGCGGGGCCCAAAGCGCTGCTCGTCACCCCCGGCGTGCGCTCACGGGGTGTGGCGGCAGGCGATCAGAAGCGCGTGGCGACTCCCGCCCAAGCCGTCAACAATGGCGCGGACTACGTCGTGATCGGCCGACAGGTAACGCGTGCCTCCGATCCTAAGGCGTCTCTGGCCGCGATCCACACTGAGATCAAACAAGCGGAACTGGAAGCATCGGTTCCGGCACACAGTCAGCGCTAAACCGCTCGCGTGCAGAATATCGATCTCTTCATCGCGCATTACGGCTACTTTGCGATTTTCGGATTGCTGGTTCTGGGAATCGTCGGCCCGCTGATTCCCGACGAAACGATTCTCGTTCTCTCTGGTATCGCCGTGCATCGCGGTCAGCTCATGCTCGGCACAACCATTGCCGTTGCGTTTGCCGGAAGCACCTGTGGCATCACCGTCAGCTACGTTCTGGGACGCACAGGCGTGATCTACATCCTTGAACGGTTTGCGCCGCTGAACCGCTGGGTCGAGCGCCATCTGCCGCAGGTTGACGGCTGGTTTCAGCGCTACGGCAAGTGGACGCTGTTCTTCGGTTACTTCATCGCGGGCGTCCGGCACTTTACAGCGCTGACAGCCGGCATGAGCAAATTCAAATGGCGCACCTTCGCGGCCTATGCTTATCCCGGGGGCTTCGTGTGGGTGGCCTGCTTCGTTTCGGTCGGCTACTATCTCGGCGCGGAGTGGGAGAAGTTCGGCAAGCGATTCAATCGCGGTGCGCTGATTATTGTCGCGATCGTCGCCGCGATCTCCCTCGGCGGCTGGTACCTCCGCCGCAAAACCCAAAACACTTCCACCTCCAGGTAGGGTAGGCGCTTTCGCCTGCCTGCGCGACGTGAGTCGCGTTGCCTTGTTTCAATCCAGCTTCCTCTGCCCAAATCCTTCGATCTGAACAAACGGAGTCGCTTCGTGCTCGTCACCTTCCTCTTCCGGTTCCTCAAAATCCGGCGCGAGAATCGCGTAAATCATATCCAGCTTGTCCTGCAGAACGCTGTTCTGCTCTTCCAGTTGCCGGATTCGCTCCACCAGTTCTTTCTCCGTCGGCATAATTCATTGTGCTATACGCTCATGATCCCGAGGGCCTGCTTCAGACTCTCTTTCGGATCGCGCCCCGGCGCAGGCGTATATTCATGGCTCACAAACCCCGTGAAGCCCAGATCGGCGATCGTCTTCGCTACGAAACGGTAGTTCAGCTCCTGTGTCTCGTCAATCTCATGCCTCCCTGGCACACCGCCCGTATGGAAATGCGCGATCCACTGAATGTTATCGCGGATGGTCCGGGCAATATCGCCTTCCATGATCTGCATGTGATAGATGTCGAACAGCAGTTTCACGCGCGGTGAATTCACGCGCCTGACCACATCCACGCCCCAGCGGCTGTGGTCGCACATGTAGTCCTTATGGTTCACTTTGCTGTTCAGCAGTTCCATGCAGATCGTGACCCCCTTGTCCTCCGCCTGCGCTTTCACCCGGTTGAGAAATGCCACGCAGTTGTCGGCGCCCTGTTCATCCGGCATGCCGCGACGATTGCCGGAGAACGTGATAGAGTTCGGACACCCACCCGCCGCGCACTGATCCAGCGCCGGCCGGAACGTCTTCTCGATGCTGTCGTGATTCTCTTTGTTGTTCAGCGCGTTGGCGATTGTCACACCCGCGTTCTGCGGCGACATCGACGGTGTGAGCCCGTACTTCTTGAGCACTGGCCAGTCCTGCGGCTGCACAAGATCGAAACCTTTGCAGCCAAGCTCCGCCGCTAACCTGCATTTCTCTTCGAAAGAAAGCTTTGGATCGAAAACGCCCGCCGTGACCCCCTGCTTCAGACGACCGGAGTTTTCAGCAGCGAACGTGCGATTCGAAACAACGCCGACAGCCGCAAGGGTAACCATCGCCTCTCGTCTTCGCATGGAATGGCATTATACGCCCCCAATCGCACAGACTCTCTCTTCAACGTCCTGAACGAGGGAGCGATAATCAATTGGAGGGTACGTCTTGCAGACCACGAAAGCCCTTATTCTCACTATTCCCGCAACAGTTCTTTTTTCGGCCTTATTTCTGATTTCTCCTGGTTACGCGTTGTTCCAGGACGACAAACCTGGGAGCAAGGGCGAAGACTTCAAAATCTCCACCAACGTCGATCTCGTGCTCCTGGACGTCAGCGTCAAAGATTCCAGAGGCGGCTATGTTTCGGGCCTGACCAAAGACAATTTCACGATCGAAGAAAACGGCATCCGCCAGAAGATCAATACCTTCCTGGGCAAAGACGTTCCTGTCGCGGCGGGCCTGGTTCTGGATGCCAGCGGGAGCATGCGCAACAAGCGCAACGACGTGAACACCGCGGGCCTCACTTTCGTGGATGCAAGCAACAGGCAGGACCAGATTTTCGTGGTCGATTTCAACGATAAGGTGCGCTCCGGACTTCCGGACGACGTGGCTTTCACGGATGACGTGAACCTGCTTCGCATCGCGCTGACCAAACATCGCACCGAAGGCCGCACGGCTCTCTACGACGCTATTGCCGCGGCGCTGAAACATCTTGAGACTGGCGAACGCGACAAGAAGACTCTGCTTGTGGTGAGTGACGGCGGCGACAACGCCAGCAAGCTTTCAACGGCCGAAACAATGCGCCTCATCGAGGAGTCGCACGCCACTATTTATACGATCGGCCTTTCCGACCCTGACGATGTCGACCAGAACCCCGGCGTTCTGCGCCGCATCGCTGCGGTCAGCGGCGGTGAATGCTTTCTGCTCGATCACGTCGAGGATATCGTTCCGACCGGCAAGAAGATCGCGCAGGACATCCGCAAGCGCTACACCATCGGCTATATACCTGACCGGGGGAACGGGAAGACTGGTGGGCTTCGCAAGATTCACGTAACCGCGACGGCCCCGGATCACGGCAAGCTCATCGTGCGCACGAGAACCAGCTACATCGATTCGCGCCTCTTAGCCGAAAAATAGCGACTCTTATTTTGAATCGCCGCTCTTGTTTTTACAGAGCCGTGACCGCGAGGGAGCGGGTGTGGCGCTCTACCCCAAATGGTCCTCCAGCCAGTGCACCCGCTCCAGCTGCGCCTCATACTCCCCGATGGCGCACTCCAGATTGATATACCGAAACCCGCGCCGCGCCGCGAGCCGTGACAGCGATCCATCGTCAGGATCAGGCTTACTCTGCAACACCACGTTATAAGGCGATTGCCGAAGTATTTCGAAGTCCTTCGGGTCCGTACACAAAAAGAAATTCCGCGGTATTGTCGGCTGTTTGATCGAAGTCTGGTCGCTCGACGCGATCTCATCCTGCACCGAGTAATCCCGGTTGTTATGCATGGCGAACAGCCAACTGCTCTTGTGTGGAATCAGATCCTTCAGCAGTTTCTCGCGATGGCTGTCGAGAAAATCCAGCACTGCAATCAGCTGATCGGGATTCATATTCGGATTCAGCATATGCAGACTTCGCTCCGCGCCCTCCCGCGAGAACATGCGGTTCGGATCGATCTGGAGGCCCTGCATTTCAACGTTGCGCGTGTTACCCGTGACGATATAAGCGACGCCATCGTGGTCGTACATGTAAGTGGACAGGACATCACGCGCGGTATCTTCGTCGCCATGAATCACCAGGAAACGTCGCGGACTGTGGGCATATCGAATGACACGGAACTCGACACCGCAAAGGATCTCCATCGGCTTCCGGTGGAAGAGGCCCGGCAGCCAGCCAATCAGAAAGGTACGCCTCTTTAAAGTGTTGTGCGGTTCGACACGCCGGGTGCTCCCGGAACCTGTGGGCATGAGTCCGCATCCAATATATCGGATAGTGAATATGAGCACGCAACGGTTTCGAAGGTCACTCGGAGTAATAGCATTCATCGGGGCCTCGGCAGTTGTCCTCAGCGCTCAGACATACAAAACAGCGCTTCCGGGGACGGTGAATTACGTAGAGGGGCAGGTATCCGTCAACGGCCAGCCTCTCAATTCAAGACAGGACGGCAATATTCAACTGAGACCGAATGAGAGTCTCACGACCGGCAACGGAAAAGTGGAAATTCTGCTTTCGCCCGGCGTCTTTCTTCGCGCGGGAGATAACAGCGAGATCCGCATGGTATCTCCCGGGCTCGCTGATCTGACTGTGGAAGTAGTCCATGGTTCGGTGATGGTTGAAGTCGATCAGAAGCTGAAGGATGCGCGGGTCGACGTGCTGGAGCATGGCGCGACAGCATCGATTCTGAAAGAAGGTTTATACCGGTTCGACAGCGACCAGGGCCGTGTCGAGACGATCGACGGCAAAATGAGCGTGGTCGAAAACGGCAAGGCGAAAGATGTCGGCAAGGGCAAAGAAGTCGTGCTCAACGGCGAGCCTCTGAAGACAGTCGGCTTCGACCGCAAGGCTGAAGACGATCTGTACAGGTGGAGCAGCGTTCGGTCTGGCTACCTGGCAGAGGCCAATCAGTCAACCGCACAGTATATCTATGGCGGCTACGGCCCGTATTGGGGCAAGGGCTGGTATTGGAATCCGTACTTCGCAGCGTGGTCATGGCTGCCGGGTGATGGTTACTTCTACAACCCGTTTGGATATCCGTTCTTCTCGCCAGCCTATGTAGTTTACGCTCCATACCGGTTTAGGTATGGCTTCAGAGGCGGGTACCGAGGCGGAACGCTCGCGGCTCGCGGGTTTGCTCCGAGGTCTGGTGTGAACCGGGCGCCGCGAATGGCAGGCGGCGGCGGTCGCCGGTAACCCCAAGCGTCAGCGCAGGGAACGTTTAGAAAAAAGCGCGGCAGCTTCAAACGGCTGCCGCGCTTTTTTTGTTGGTTAGTTACCCTGAGACGGCGGGCGGCGCTTGCGCGGCGCGGCTGCTTTACGGGGACGCTTCGGCGGCGCCACGACGTTGCCGTCGGCTTCCGCTCCGCCTGCTGCCTTGCGGCCGCCCTTCTTCACTCGGGGCGAGCCAGCCGTAGGTTGACCCGGCACGACAGGCTGAGGCTCTTCGATCTCCTCTTCCGTCTCCTCCGGTACCGGCGGCGGAGCCGGCTCCGGAATTGCCGGCGGATGGAACTCGGCGCCCAGATAGACCATCAGGCTCTGCGTTTCTTCGTCGGGCTCGATGCGCACGACAGTCTTGTCCTGCGCGTAGTTCAGGAACTCGCTGAACTCCTGGAAACCGTACTGCTTCCAGTCGAAGTTCGGCGACTCTTCCCTGACCCAGCCCGCCAGATCATCGGCGACAACACCCTCCTCCATCTCGAGACGATGGTTTTCGAGCACGTCGCGCAGCGCGGGCAGCGCTTCTTCCGGACGGACCGTTTTCTCGGGCGCGCCGCTGCGCTTCCGCTGGATCATGTAACGGCCTTCGCCGCCTGTCACGAGAATCAGATCGGCCTTGCGCAGACGATCGATGAAGTCCGTGAACGACCCCGCGCCGTAAGCGCGCTCGCTGAAGCTCGAATCGAGCTGCAGCATGGTCGATTTCAGCAGGCCGAGTTGCGGACGCACTTCGCGCCGTTCCAGAACCTGCAGTGCGCGTTCCACCAGCGGCATGGACTGGTGCAGATCGAGCGATGGCGGGCGGCGCTGGCCGCCGCCTCCTCCTCCACCCTGATGGCGCTGTTCGCGCGGCCCGTGCATCGGGCCGGAAGATGGGGATGACTGCGGACGATCCTGCTGCTGTTGTCCACCACCGCCGCCACTCTGAAGCTGTGGCTGCTGTAGCTGCGGTTGGTGATGCTCACGCTGCGGCCGCGAGCTGCGGTTGTCGTCGAGCATGGATTCATAGCTGATGAACTCATGACAGTTCTTCTGCAGAATCGTGCTGGTGAAAGCCTTGCCGCCCACCACGAACACTGTCTTGTCGTATTGTTTCAGCTTGTTGACGAGCGCCATGAAGTCGCTGTCGCCGCTGATGATGGCGAACGCGTTGATGTGATCGTGCGTGAACGCCAGTTCGAGCGCATCGAGCGCCAGGTTGATATCGCCGCCGTTCTTGTCCCCGCGCGGCGAGGGATCGCGCTGCACCATCTGCACCGCGTATTCCGAGAGCTGGCGCGTGGAGTTTTCGAGTTTTCCCCAATTCGCGTAAGCGATCTTGGTGATGATTTCTCCGCGCTCTTTCAGCGCTTCGAGCACGATGGAAACATCGAACTCGCGCTGCAGCGTCGACTTGACGCCGATTTCTATATTGTCGAAGTCGATAAAGACCGCGATCTTGAGGTGCTTGTCCATGTTCACCTTCGCGTATTGCGCAATTTTGCTGCGCTCCTTCCTGTAATGCAAAAACCGAAACTACCTGTCGGCGGTGTTCATTGAATATTCAGCCGCCTGCCGGACGACTGAGACGATCGTCTCAAGCGACGCCCCCGGCTGGAACACGGCTGCTACACCCTGCTTCTCCAGCTCGCGAGCATCTTCATCCGGGATGATGCCGCCGACGATTACTTTTACGCCGGTCATATCTTTATCGCGCAGCAATTCCAGCACGCGGGGCACGATGGCATTGTGCGCGCCGGAAAGGATCGAAAGGCCGATTACCTGCACGTCTTCCTGCAGGGCGGCGTTGACAATCATCTCCGGAGTCTGTCGCAATCCAGTATAAATGACTTCCATGCCCGCATCGCGGAGCGCGCGGGCGATGATCTTCGCGCCACGATCGTGGCCGTCGAGACCCGGCTTGGCTACGAGCACCCGAATCGGGGGAGTCATGTCAGATATTGGGACGCTCTTCGTACGTCCCGAAGACCTCGCGCAGCGCGCCGCAGATTTCGCCCAGAGTGGCGTAGCAGCGGACGGCATCGAGCAGCGAGGGCATCAGATTGTTGCCGCTCGCGCCTGATTTAGAATCCGCCGTCTTGCGGAGAGCATCGAGGGTGCGAACAGCATCTCCATTATCGCGTGTTTTACGGAGACGGTGCAGCTTTTCGGTTTGGGCGCGTTCGGCCGCTTCATCGATGCGGAGGGTTTCGATGGGCGTGTCGGCCCCGGTTTGGTACCGATTCACCCCAACGATCACGGCCTCGCCGGTCTCCACCTTCTGCTGGAATTCGTAGCTGGCACGGGAGATTTCGGACTGGGGAAAACCAAGTTTGATCGCCTCGATCATGCCGCCCATTTCATCGATCCGGCGGATGTAGTCGCGGGCGCCGTCCTCCAGCTCGCAGGTGAGTTTCTCGACGTATTCGCTGCCGCCGAACGGGTCGGGCACTTCGGCGACGCCGGTCTCGTAAGCGATCACCTGCTGGGTGCGGAGGGCAAGAGTGGCGGCGTGTTCGCTCGGCAGCGCCCAGGCTTCATCGAGCGAGTTGGTATGCAGGGACTGTGCACCACCGAGCACAGCCGCCATGGCCTGGAGCGAGGTGCGGACGACGTTGTTCCAGGGTTGCTGCCAGGTAAGCGAGCAGCCGGCCGTTTGGGCGTGGAAGCGGAGTTTGAGACTGCGTTCGTCGCGCGCGCCGTAGCGGTCGCGCAGGATGGTGGCCCAGAGTTTGCGGGCGGCGCGGTACTTGGCGATCTCTTCGAAAAAATCGTTGTGGGCGTTGAAGAAGAAGCTGAGGCGCGGCGCGAAGTCGTCGATGTCGAGGCCGCGCTCGAGCGCCCAATCGATGTACTCGATGCCGTCGCGCAGGGTGAAAGCGAGCTCCTGAAGTGCCGTGGAACCGGCCTCGCGGATGTGATAGCCGCTGATCGAGACGGGATTGAAGCGCGGGGTGCGCTGCGTCGCAAACTCGATGGTGTCGGTCACCAGACGCATGGAAGGCGCGGGCGGAAAGATGTATTCCTTCTGGGCGATGTACTCCTTCAGAATGTCGTTCTGGAGCGTACCTGAGACCTTCGAGATGTCGGCGCCCTGCTTCTCGGCGACGACGAGGTACATGGCCCAGATGATCGCGGCCGGGGAGTTGATGGTCATCGACACGGAGACCTGATCGAGCGGGATCGAATCGAACAGAGTCTCCATGTCTTCGAGAGAAGACACGGGCGCGCCGCACTTGCCGACTTCGCCGCGGGCGAGTTCGTGATCGGCGTCGTAGCCCATGAGAGTGGGAAGATCGAAGGCTACGGAGAGGCCTGTCTGGCCCTGAGCAAGGAGGTAGCGATAACGGCTGTTGGTTTCCTCCGGCGTGGAGAAGCCGGAGAACTGGCGCATGGTCCACAGACGGCCACGGTACATAGACTCGTGGATGCCGCGAGTGTAGGGGAACTCTCCTGGTGCGAGACGCGCGGGATCGGGATCGCGCATGAGTCGATTGTAGTGGTAACTAACCTACGCCCAAGGATTGGCTGCGGGAATAGGGATCCGGATCCTCTTCGGCGTGCCGGGGCCGCCGTCGGAGAAATACAGTATCATGGCCACAAAAAGTACGATTGTAAGGAGATCCTGGACTGTCATCAAAAGCACACTATTTGGCGGTTCAACAAGAATAGCATCTGGCTTGTGTCGAAGGCTACTGTAATTATTCCCATTCAATTGTCCCCGGCGGTTTGTGGGTCAGGTCGTAATAAACGCCGGCGATGTCGGGGATAGCCATCAGACGCGAAGTTATTTCGTGAAGCAGGGCGTCGGGCATGCCGACGGAATCGGCGGTCATGCCGTCGACGGACTGGACGGGGCGCAGCACCACGGAGTCACGACACTCGCCGTGGCCCAGAGGGATGATGATCACGGGGAACTGCCAGACTTTCGATTCGAAGCCGGAAGTGTGACATAGCTCACGAACGATGGCGTCGGCGCGGCGCAGGAGTTCGACGCGGCCGCGGGTGATGGAACTCGCGAAGACGCGCTGGCGATCGAGCGGCTCGCGGGCGGCGACTCGGGCGACGACGCGATTCACGCCTGTTGTGCGGTTGACCAGTTCGGTCGCTTCTTCCTGGGAGAGCGATTCGATGGCGAGGACGGGCGCATAGCAGCGTGCGTCGCCCTGGACCCCCACGGAGCGCACGGGGATCAGCCAGCCTTCGGGGATCCGGGTGACGAGCTCTTCGATTTCGGAGCAGAGGCAGCGGATGGCAAGGCCTGGTCCGGGGAACGGGTGCCGGTTGAGGAGTTCGGCAGGTAAGCCGAGCTGGTGGCCGATGGCACGGACTTCATCCTTGTAGAAGTCGGCGAGGGGCTCGATGATTCGGCCCGCTTCCATGAGCTTCTGGATGCCGGGGACGCGGTTGTGGTGCGTCTTTATAGTGGCGGCTTTTGCAGTGCCGCCGGATTCGATGGTGTCGGGGTAGATGGTTCCCTGCCCGAGGATCCAGTGACCGTCGAGGAGGCCGCGCGATTCGATGATGCGCTCCTGAACCTTGACGAATTGCTCGCCGATGACGTGGCGCTTGAGCTCAGGTTCGCGTACCAGTTCGAGGGGCTGAAGGAACTCGGCTTCGCAGCGGGCTATGTCCACGGCACTTTGAGCACCCCCGGCTCCGAGCTGGCTGAAGGTGCGCTCCATGAACTCGGTCTCGCCTTCGCGCATGAGGCCGGTATCGACATAGACGCCGCGAACGCGTTCGGGTCCGAGGGCGCGGAGACAAAGCGAGAAGGCTACTGTGGAATCGACGCCGCCGCTCACAAAGAAGAAGACGTTGCGCTCGCCCACACGGATTCGGATTTCATCTTCGACGAGGGCGACACGCTGGCCTGGGTTCCAGTCCTTCGTGCAGCCGCAGATGGTGAAGACAAAGTTCTCGAGGATGCGTGTGCCGTGGGTGGTGTGGACGACTTCGGGGTGGAACTGGACGCCGAAGAGCCGGCGGGTTTCGTCTTCGATGGCGGCGGTCTCGCAGGTGGATGTGGTCGCGAGGACGCGGAAGCCTGGAGGTGGCGCGGTCACGACATCGCGGTGGGACATCCAGACCTGCTGGTGGTCGGGAACGCCCTTGAGCAACCGGGAGCTGCCTTCGCGGAGGTCGAGAACAGCGAGACCGAACTCGCCTTTGTCGCCTTTTCGGACGGAGCCGCCGAGGAGCTGCGAGATGAGTTGCTGGCCGTAGCAGATGCCGAGCACCGGGATGCCTGCCGCGACGAGGTCGTGTTCGATGGTGGGGCTGAAATCGTCGTAGACGCTGTGCGGTCCACCGGAGATGATGATGCCGCGCGCGTGGCGCAGTTTGTCTGTGGGGACTTCGCTGGGGAAGACTTCGGACGAGACGCCGAGTTCGCGAACCTTACGGGCGATCAGGTGACAGTACTGACCGCCGGTATCGAGGATGACTATTTGCGCTGAGTTCAAAAGAAGTTAATAGTATGACGTGGGCGTACCTGGCTGACAGGACCGCTCCCTGGCCGTCGCGGCTCGGAAAAGACAGGGCAGGCGGAACCGCCTACCCCACCTCTTATTTGCGGGCGCGTTCGGCGATGATCTTTTTCGCGTTGTTCAGAAGAGCCTGCGCCTTGGGCATCGCGTCGATGGCCTGTACGACTTCGGGATCGGTCTTGATCTCGTACTTGCGGCTCTCGTCGACGCTGTAGGCTGTTTTGTAAATCTCGGCCTGCAGGCGGCGGCGGGTCCAGTCGTAGTCCTTCGTGTAATCGGCTTCGGTGAACTCGAGCTTCTGGTCGTTCAGGATGTAGTTGTGCAGGTCGTTCATCGTCGCGGTGTCGACGGTCCAGTCGGCTGGCAGCTTGTCCTTGTGGGTCGCGAAGAAGTGGCGCGTATAGTTCGAGAGGGCGTACTTCACGAGAAGGTCGGTCTCGAAGGCGTCGAGCTTCATGGGAGTGAACTTCTCATCGGGTGAGATACCACCACCGCCGTAGACGACACGGCCGCTGTCAGTGCTCTTCACATCGTTGAGATTCCGCTCCGCGGTATTGGTGCGGTAGTAGTAATCGAAGAACGAAACATTCGAGTAGTCGCGCTGGATGAGGCGGCCGCTCGGAGTGTAATACTTCGCGGTGGTGAGCGCGAGGCCGGTGTTTTCGACCAGCGGATAGACGGTCTGGACGAGACCCTTACCGAAGGTGTTGTCGCCAAGGATCCAGGCGCGATCGTGATCCTGCAAAGCGCCGGAAACGATTTCGGCGGCGGAGGCGGAGTTGCGGTTCACGAGCACGACGATCGGATAATCGCGGCCACGGTTGCCGTTGCGCGCGGTGTACACGTGCTCGGCAGAGGCGCGGCCTTTGTGCGAAACGATCACATCGCCTTTGGGCAGGAAGTGGTCACCGACGGAGACGGCTTCATTGAGCAGGCCGCCCGGGTTGCTGCGCAGATCGATGACGAGGCCTTTCAGGTTGTCCTCATCCATCGCTTTGAGCGCTTCTTCCATTTCGCGGCTGGTGGTCTCGTTGAACTGTTCGAGGAAGATGTAGCCGATTCCGGGTTTCAGAAGAAACGCGTCCGGCACGCTCTTACGGCTGATTTCATCGCGAACGATGTTGAAGACCACGGGCTGGTCGACGCCTTCGCGGGCCACGGTGATCTGAACCGGGGTGCCTTTGGGACCTTTCAGGAGGTCGGCAACTTTGGTGGAATCGAGGTTATCGGTGGGCTTGTCATTGACCTTGACGATGACGTCGCCGGGGCGCAAGCCTGCTTTGTACGCAGGGGAACCGACGAACGGCGCCATGACGATGGTCTTACCGTTGCGGCCCTGGACGGACATGCCTACGCCGTAATACTTGCCGCGCTGATCTTCGCGCAGGGCTTCGAGATCTTTGGGATCGAAGAAGTTGGAATGCGGGTCGAGAGTGCGCAGCATCTCGGGGATCGCACCCTTATAGATGGCTTTGTCGGGACTCACGGGGTCCGCGAAGTTCTGCTCGACGGTCGAGTAGACCCTCGTGAACGATTTCATACTGGCCTTGACGTCGTCGTCCGATGTGGCAGCGGATGCTACTTCGAGCCGCGGGCCATACATTCCGCCGATGACAGCGGAGCCAAATACAAGAGCAGGGATGAGATAAAGGGAGCGACGATGTTGAGCCATGCCGACGAATAACCGTCCTTATTTAGCAGTATAGCGCGGAAGAAACAATCCTATGAATCAGACGCAGCAATACCGTGAATGGATACTTTTGGTTTGCGCGAAAGGGTTATAGGGAGGCCTCCGGGTGTTTCGCGAGCCTGGGGAGCGGTGGCGGCGGGGCCGTGGAGGCCGACATCACGTAGCTTGGAGCGGGTTTGCCAAACGAAGCCGATTTGTGGTTAAGTGGTGCTGTTTCTGTTGGTTGGGCAACAACCGCTCCCTCGCAGCCGGGACCCCTAAAGGGGATCTCCGGGGCGTCGCGGCTCTGAAGAGCCCGGACGTTTTGGAGGCGTTCGAGTTCTTTTTGATATTGCAGGAGCTGTTTTGACAGGCGGGCTTCGTAGCGTCCGAGAATTTCGAAGGACTGGGCGTCTTTCTTCCAGGCGCGTGCCTGGCCCATCATGCGGGCGATGCCTTCGTCTTCTTCGAAGTCCGGCTCGTTGGCGCCCATGTCGAAGTTGAGCAGGTTGTTTTCGATGGCGGTGATCCGGTTGATGCGGAAATTCAGGTCGATGATTTTCTGAGCGATTTGTTTTTCGGGTTCGGATACAGGCTTGAGGTCGGCCAGCATTTTTCCGGTGAGTTGCTCGTAGGCGGCGAACTCGTGCGTCTGCATGACCAGGTGGTTGCCCGAGAGTCCGTGTTTGAAAGCGTTCAGGGATGAACGTTGCTTGCCTGCGGCTGTCTTAGGACCAGTGGAGCGGAGCGAGTTCTGGTGATTGATGATGGCTCTTAATTGCTTACGCATGCCTATGGTCTAGCAGGTGTTTTTGAGGCTGGACCCTGGGTATCCCGCTAAGTTATTGAGCGGTCGAGGAATTTTGTCCGGGAAGTCGCGTGAAAGGCAAGAGTTAAGGTGCCTTTTTCTGACTGAGTTGGTCATTTCAGATTCGCGAACGTATTCGGAGAAACTGCTTCCTGGCCGGTTGCGGCTTTGAAAAAGGCCGCTTGCCGAGCCCCGCTCAGAGCGGTTTTCGAAGGCTGCCAGGATTGAGTTTGCCACTTGCTGCCGGACGAGGATCGGGACGCAGGCAATCATCTCGCCGGGAGTCAGTTCCACGAAAACACAGAGTTTTTGCCCCGGAGTCGATCATCTACGGAACGCTTGTCATTCACGTCAAGTCAGCGCTGCTGGATGTCTCGACATGGGTAAGTTTCGCAACATTGCCGGAAGGCCCGTAAACAAAGGGCTTGGCATGTTGCATATGTCTAGTGCAAAATGGAGCGCATGAAATACGGCTATGCGCGAGTATCGACGGACGACCAGAACCCGGCCTTGCAACTCGCGGCCCTGAAAAAGGACGGCTGCAAAACCATTTTCAAAGACGCCGGTTTATCGGGAGCCACGACGAAGCGCCCTGCCCTGCTCCGTTGTCTGAAGAAGCTCGAACATGGCGACACGCTCACCGTGTGGAAGCTCGACCGGTTAGGCCGCAGCTTGCGCGACCTGATAACCATGCTCGACGACCTGAAACAACGGGGCGTGAAATTTCGTTCGCTCACGGAGGCAATCGACACAGAGACCCCGACAGGCCGCGCCATGTGGCAGATGATTGGCGTACTCGCGGAACTGGAACGCAGCTTGATAAGCGAACGGACACGCGCCGGAGTGAAGGACGCGCAGCGCCGGGGCGTGAAATTCGGGCGCAAGCCGAAACTGACGCCGCAGCAGATAACCCACGCCCGGAAGCTGATCGACTCCGGAGAGCGCCGTGAAGATGTAGCCGCGCTCCTGAACGTAGACCGCACCACCCTGTACCGGGCGCTTGCCAGTTGACTTTCGCAGGTGAGAGAATGAAACAGATCGGAAGAGCGTCGTGTAGGGAAAGAGTGTAGATCTCGGTGGTC